>Ga0213881_10000012_pt1 | contig 198017 bp, 166 predicted proteins | sample BarmaccoBMER_R08_FD_160104 | JGI IMG/M metagenome (GOLD analysis project Ga0213881, IMG submission 160104) | Barbacenia macrantha exposed rock microbial communities from rupestrian grasslands, the National Park of Serra do Cipo, Brazil - ER_R08 ...
CTGTCCTTCGGTGATTTGCTGGCTCGCGGTAATCTCCCCCAATCCGTCGTACCCCAGCACATTCGTCGTCGAGATGCCGTTGCTTGTCTGGATCAACCGCCCCGCGCTCAAAGGGACCGCTGAACCGCCATCATACGTGTAGGCGACAGCGGGCGTGCCATCCGAATACGCCTTGGATGTAATTCGATTCAGCGCATCGTAGGTGTAGCTCGTGGCGATGTTCCGCGCATCCGTTTTCTTTACCAGATTTCCGTCATTGTCATAGGCGTAATATGTGGCGCCGCTCTCCGGATTGGCTACGGAACTCAACCGCTTCAGCGAATCATAAACAAACGAGCGCGTCATTCCGGATTGATTCACTCCCGTAACATTGTCGAGCGTGTCATACGAGTAAGTGGTCGAGTAATTCAGATGTCCGGGATCTTCCACTACACTTACCAGCCTTCCCACGCCATCCACCGCGCTCTTCCGCGCATTCCCCGCTTGGTCCGTCACTGTCGTATATTGCGCGTCGTAACTGGTTGATACTGTCCCGAACGAGTTCGAGTTGCTTCCCCAGGGGCCTGGCAAACCGCTCCCATCGAGTGCCTGCGTGGAAACTACACGATTACTCTGATCGAAGGTGGTCAGCGTCCAGCCCATCGCGCAATTGGCAAAATTGTTGTTGCAAGCTGTGCTCGCCGCTCCTGAATTCGGCTCCCGGTACGGATTCGAGACTAACTTGTACGAATTTGAGCTGCTGTACATATACCGGGTCTGCACCTTGATTCCCGCGGTCAGATCCGTCGCACTCTGGCTCGAGGCATTCTCCAGCTCTTGAATTAACGCGACTTTTCCCAGTTGGTCGTAATTCGTCACGCTCACCAGCAGACCATCCGTGCTCTTGGATTGATCGTGTTGAACGATCACCCGACGATTCGCGTCATCGTAGGTCGTGTTCGTCTGCCGCGCCAAATGCGTGGCGTCCTCGGTCACGTTTGTCGGTCGTCCGAGGGCGTCGTAGCTGTAGCTGGTTGTGATGGTGTTGTTGGCGTCCGTCTTCGACGTCAGTAATCCACTGTCGAAATCCCACCCGTAGTTGAATGTACGCGCGATGTTGGTGCTGAAGGCCTGAACCTTCTGGGAAACGTACAGGTTATTGCCGTCGTAGGTATATTTAGTAACGTTGCCCGCCGGATCAGTGGCTTGGGTCACGTTGCCGTAGCCATCGAAAACGTAGCTCGTAACTGCGGCGTTTGAGCCCGTAAGACTCGCCGGTAAGGTCGCAGCTTTGGTGGAATCCCAGTGCCGCTCCTGCGTAGGATTCGCATTGATATCGTACGAAAACTCGGTGGCTGCGGAGTTCGCCCCACTACCGGTCAACACCGAGCGGGAGAGCAGGTGGAGGAATTTCTTCGAGGCCGGATTCCAGTATGCATTCGCATCGTCTGCCACACTCTCCGCTCCGGTTCCGGCCTGGGCGGAGGTGCCTATTGTATAGCTGTTCTGCGTGGAGTGCAGGAGCGCGGAACCCGGGGCCGTCGGAAGACTCGTAAGCACGCCATCCCCATCGCGGCTCAGAGATGAATAAGCTGCCCAATCATAAGTCTTCGCGGTGAGCTGGTTCCCGTTCTTATCAGCCGTATAAAGCGAAATCGAGGACTCCGCTCCGGAGCCGTTACTCGCGGCTATATTATGCACCTCGGCCGCTAGCCACGGGTTGAATACGGTGGACGCGCCCTGCGGATACGCAATTCCGTACGGACGGTTTCCTTCGTAGAAATAGTCCACGGAATCGCCATTCGGCTGAACTATCTTTGTGGCCAAAGATCCTACCCCGAACGATCCTGTCGGGCCGGCCCCCATACAACTCGTCTCTTTGCCTCCATCGGGCCCAACTCTCGTAAAAAGTACATGACCCGCTGGGCTGCTGGACCAAGAATACGACCAATCCTCGACACGCTGGGTGTTTCCGCCATCCGCCTGGTCGTACCAAACAACTTGCTTGCTGGTTACGGCGTTCTGAAGAAATCCATTGAAGCATTTCTGATAATTCGAGCACTGATATGAGTAAGTAGTCGTTGCTCCGGTGGGTAACGTGACCTTCTGCAGCAATCCGCTGAGTGGAAAGTACTGAAAGGTGTACACAAGTGGATTGTTGGCGTCATTACTCGGCACCTGAAGCTGGTCTGTCCCGCCCCCACCCGAGTATTCAGTGCAGGTTGTGCCAGTAGAGGGTACGCAAATGTATTGAAACGTGAATGCTGCCCCGTTGGAGTTAGGGGCGGGGCCGAAGGTCCACGTCAACGACTCGCCGCTATAGCCGGTCTGCGTAATCTGCGAATAGTCGCCCGGTGGCGCGCTGATTTTTACTGTCCGACCAACATCGTCTGTTAACAAAGTATACGGCGATGATGTCTGGAAATACTGGATCGTGATTTTGTTCGCGTTTCGGTCTGCGATAACCTGTTCTGGAACGCCTCCGGAGCAGCTTACTGTGCAGTTAGTAACCGTAGTGCCGTCCGGGAGGTGCGCCGCCCAGGTTCCCGAATTCAAAGAAGCATCAACTCTGATATAGCTGCCATCAGAGGTGAAGGTCTGGACATTTCCATTAAGCGATGTGTAATTGGTACAACCGCTCAAGCCGCGGTAATCCCAAGGGTAGTACCCTGTCCCATCGCCGGTAAAGCTTTGTGGAAATCCATAGAACTGCAGAATGTGTCGCGAGCCGTCAGGCATGACGAGGCTCGAGCGCTGGGTGCCAGTGCCTGTGTTGCAATTCTCGGAGCTGGTGAGCGGCCTGCTTTCGGTGTATATGCCGTATCCAGCAGTAACTTGCCAGCCGCCGAAGGGATCAGTCTGAAGGGTCTGATTCAAAATAGGCGAGTAAGGGGGGGAGGTCTCATAGGTATACGAATAGCTGTAATCAAACTGCGCGGAATTGTAGACTAAGTTAATTGGTATCGACATGCCGCCGCGGCCTAACGGCATTGTGGTTAGCGGAATGGTATATGTCAGAACGGTTGATTTGCTGATGGCTTCTAACTTGTCAAACGTATAAGAGCCGATGGGAGAAACGCCGCGCTGAGGCGCGGTGTCGGGAAAAGAGACACCGTCTTGAGACCATGCGGTGATCGGCAGGGATACCAGCACTGCGCACGCTCGAATAAGCCAAGGAAAGCTTGTTGCTCTCGGTCCTCCACTAGCCTCTGACTTACGGTTTTGCATTTTCAATGGCGACCACCTTTCCGTTGAAGTAGATGTACTCTTTGACGGGCGAGAGCGCCCCGTCGGCGATTCCGGGCGTTTCGATGCCGTCGCCCCACTTAACCGGGGTGGCCGCTGCGTTCGTGCTGCTCAACCAGACGTACAAATAGCCGGTCGATGGCCGATACACCGAAAAGTCATCCTTTCCATCGCCGTCAAAATCGCCCACGATCGGCACATCGCCCGCAGCTCCCCACTGCTTACTGATCGTTCCGCCGCTGCTCAGCATCACGTACCAATAAGCGCTTGCAGGCCGGAATACTGCGTAATCCGTCTTGCCATCTCCGTCGAAATCGCCCGGCACCGGGATGTCCCCTGGCGCTCCCCACTGCTGCGAGATCGTTGTGGCGGGATTCGAGCTTGGCTGCACATACCAGTAGCCGCTCGAGCCTCGGAAGACCGCGTAATCTGATGCGCCATCCCCGTCGTAATCGCCCACCACCGGCACATCGCCAGGCGCGCCAAAAGTAACCGGCGTCTTGCAGCTTGTGCAACTGCTGAACTTCACCCACCACGAGCTGTCCCACCGCCGGTAGGTTGCATAATCGGTTTTCCCGTCGCCATCGAAATCTCCAGGCACAGGCATGTCTCCAGGGTTGCCCCAAGTGATGGGCGTTGCCTGGGACTTCGTGCTGCTCAACATTACTCGCCAAGTGCTGTCGGAAGGGCGGTACACCGCGTAATCGTCTTTGCCGTCGCCGTCGAAATCACCCACCACCGGCACATCGCCCGGTTGTCCCAATGCCTGCTGGCTCTGCGCCCCCGTGAAGCTTGAAGTCACATACCAAGTGCTGTTCACCGGCTTGAAAATCGTGTAATCCGTCGTTCCGTCGCCATCGTAGTCGCCGGAAATTTTCTTGTCGCCATCGAAATCACGGTTCACCGGAACGTCGCCCAACATGTTCCACGAGTATGAGCCCGGCGGGCTGCCGCCGCTGTAGGTAATCAACCAGCTCGCATCCGACGGCCGATAGAGCGCGTAATCCGTTTTTCCATCCCCGTCGAAGTCGCCAATCACCGGGATGTCGCCCGGCTGGCCAAACCCCAAGCTGATCTGATTTGCAGGATTCGCGCTGGGGATCACATACCAGGTGCAGCCGCCGGGAGCTGACGGGCGGAACACTGCAAAATCGGCTTTGCCGTCGCCGTCAAAATCGCCCGTCAACGGGATATCACCGGCGCGGCCCCATTGCTGCGTGATCTGATTTGCTGGATTCGTGCTCGGAATGATGTACCACATACCGTTCGATGGGCGCCACACCGCGAAATCGGTCTTGCCATCGCCATCGAAGTCCGCCTGTACGGGAATGTCGTCTGCAAGCCCTAACTGTTGCGTGACGAGCTTCCCAGTGGAGCTTTGCACGACGTACCAAGTCCCGTTTGCCGGCCGGAAAACTGCCATATCCGTCTTCCCGTCCCCGTCATAATCGCCGGGCACGGGAATGTCGCCCGCTGTTCCGAGCTGCCGTGAGATGTTCGATCCGCCGTGAGACGGGATGATGTACCACATTCCGCTCGCCGGCCTCCACACCGCCATATCTACTTTGCCGTCCCCGTCGTAATCGCCCGCGACGGCGATGTCCTTCATCGTTCCCCACTGCTTTGCGAGTTCTTGCTGCGTCTTGCTCTGCCATACGTGCCACGTGCCATCGGAGGGCCGCCATACCGACATGTCGCTTTTGCCATCGCCGTCAAAGTCGAACGGAACTGCATGCGTAATGGCCCGTAGCGGAGTGGCCAGCGCCGCCAAGCCGAGAAGCGAGAGAAGTTGAAATCGGGACCAATCTATTCGGCGCAGAAGGCGCACGAAGAACAGCGGAGCGTAACTAGGCAAGCGATCCTCCGAGACGAAGGGTCACGCCTGGAGTACCGCAGGTACCCGGCGTGCCGTACTACAACTAAACCGATGAAGGGCTAGAATGCCAGCTAATGTAACGAAAATCAAGTACACGAAATGAGTTAGTAGTACTATCCCGTGCAAAAGAAGGAGGTAGCTATCACGAAAGGAGGAGCAGAGCAATCACGGCGATGAAGGGATCGGACGACAAAACTCGACAGGAGAAAAAGGCCGGAGATCAAGCGCTTTCCGCCAAGCCGGTCGATTTGTCCGCTGAGACCGCGATACTCGGCTCGGGAATTAATCGGTCGACACCGCGCAGAACAGGAAACAACCAATTCCACAGGATTACGATTACGATCGTTCCCACTCCGCCGAGCACAACAGCGGGTACGGTTCCGAACCATTGGGCCGTGATCCCCGACTCAAACTGGCCGACTTCGTTTGACGCGCCGATAAACACCATGTTCACTGCGCTCACGCGCCCGCGCATTTCATCCGGCGTGCCGAGCTGAACCAAAGTGTGGCGGATAATCACGCTCACCATATCTACCGCACCGATGAGCACCAGCATTGTAAGCGAAAGCGCCAGATTGCGCGAAATTCCGAACACCACGGTAAACGCTCCGAATGCGAACACGCACAAAAGCATGGCGATGCCGGCGCGCCGCTTCAGCGGCCAATGCGCGACCACAATCGCCGTGATCACGGCCCCGATTCCGGGCGCGCTGCGCAGGAGACCGAGTCCCGTGGCGCCGACGTGCAGAATTTCGCGAGCATAAACGGGCAACAGAGCCACCGCGCCGCCGAGCAGAACGGCAAATAAATCGAGCGAGATGGCGCTGAAGATCAGCTTGTTGCGCCAGATGTATTCCAGTCCGCCGAGAATCATGGCCCACGAAGCCGCCTCGCTTTGAGATTCTTGCCGCTCAATCTCGATCGAAGAGATAAAGATAAAGGATGAGAAATAGCCGATTGCGGCGCAAGCATACACGAGGCCGGGATGTCCACCGAACCCATAAACGAATCCGCCAAGCATAGGTCCGACAATCGTCGCGGTTTGAAAGATCGAAGCGCCCCACGCCACGGCATTCGGAAAATGTTCTTGCGGGACGAGCAGCGGCAGGAATGCCTGACTTGCAGGGCCCTGGAAAGCGCGGACGACTCCGTTCAGTAGCAAAGCCGCGTAAATGGGATACGGGGAAGCCGGCCCGCGGAGCGCGAACGCAAGCAGCATGAGAGAGCAGGTCGAGAATCCGAGATAGCAAGCTTTGAGGATGCGCAGCCGTGGGAGTCGGTCGGCCGTGTGTCCAGCGATTAGGAAGAGAAGAATACCCGGCAGAAATTGCGCCAAACCGACGAGGCCGAGGTCGAGCGGACGATGCGTGATTTCATAAATCTGCCAACCGACTGCAACCGATTGCATCTCTGACGAGGTGGTCGTCAGGAATCGGGAAGACATGTAATAGCGGAAGTTTGGATAACGAAATGCGGCGCGCGAAGAGGTCGATTCCGATGACGTCGCGTGCATTCGGTCTTTGGTGCCAGTCTCCCACGTCGCAAAACTGTGGCAATCTGGAGCTATGGCACGCGGCTGGGAGAGCAAAGCTGTCGAGTCACAGATCGAATCAGCGGAAGCGGAACATAGGGGCGCGAGAGCAGCGCGGATTACGGCCGAGCAGCTCAGCAGACAGAGAGAACGCGAAAGCATCGAGCTTTCACGAACGCGAGTCTTACAGGATATGCAATCGGCCAGCAACCCGAAATATCGCGAGCTGCTTCAGAGATCGCTCGATTACTTGAACGAGAAGATTGCCGCTCTTGATGGCGTTAGCAAACAAGATCGTCGCGAGTAACTTGAATTCCACGAACCCGGCCAAGCATCGCGACCGCGATATTTTCGGTTGAAAAGAATTCCTGCGCCATCCGCTGAACCTCGTCGCGTGTGACGCCCTCGATCCGATCGAGCATTTCATCTATCGACATGAAACGCTTGAAATAGAGCTCCTGGCGAGCGAGATTCGACATCCGGCTGGAGGTTGACTCCATACTGAGCATGAGCGAGCCCTTGAGGTGATCTTTGGCGCGGCGCAGTTCTTCTTCCGAGATTCGCTCGTCTTTAAGCTGGCGGATTTCTTCGATCACCGAATCGATGACCTGTCGTGCGGTTTCAACGGCGGTACCTGCGTAGATACTCAGGCAGCCGGTATCGCTGAATAGATTCAGCTCGGAGTAAACCGCGTAGGCGAGCCCTTGTTTTTCGCGAATATTTTGAAATAGCCGCGAGCTCATCCCGCCGCCCAGAACGGTGTTCAAAACGTAGAGAGGAAATCGCAGCTCATGCGCAAGCGGATACGTTGGTACGCCGATTGTGATATGTACCTGCTCCAGGGACTCTTTGTTCTTTAATACGATGGGCGCGTACGGGCGCGGAACCGAGTCGGGTGCGAGAGCGCCACGTTCTTTTAGCCCCGCGAAATTCTCGGCAACCAGATCCACAATATGCTCATGCTCGAGATTTCCCGCCGCTGTGATCAAGATGTTTTCAGGTGAGTAAACGCGATTGTAGTAATCGAGCAGCATGCCCTGTCCGAACTTCTTGACGGTTTCCTTGGTGCCCAAAATCGGTTTGCCGAGCCCGTGACCTTTCCAAAAATTGCTGATAAAGGTCTCGTGCAAAACAGATTCGGGCTGATCGGCCTCCATTTTGATTTCTTCAAGGATTACGCCTTTTTCGCGCTCGATATCTTCTTCGCGGAATAGCGGGTTCAGAACCAGATCCGAGAGCACGTCGAAGGCTATGGGCAGATGCTCATCCATGACTTTCGTGTTGAAGCTGACGAGCTCCTTGCTGGTAAATGCATCGAGACCGCCGCCGACGGAATCGACGGAACGGGCTATATCTTCGGCTGAGCGATGTTTGGTTCCCTTAAAAAGCATGTGCTCGATGAAGTGGGAGATACCGTTTTCCGGGTCTCGCTCGATTCGAGAGCCGCTCGCGATCCATACGCCTAGCGATACGGAGCGGAAGTGAGGCATAGCTTCTGTGACTACCCGAATCCCGTTGGGCAGCGTTGCGCGCTCAATTTCACGTATTGCCGGGGATGCGAGAACCATTGATCTTTATGCCTTTCCGAGTTGACGACGATACACTAAGTTTAGATGTTGCAAGTACTTGAGAGCCGAGCCCTGGTTGGAATGGAGCTCTCCGACCTTCGAAATCTACTCGGTCCGGAGCAACCGGCTTATCGCGCCCGACAGCTATATGACGCTTTGTACAGGAAACAGGTGGCGGATTTGTCAGAAATCTCTAATTTGCCACAAGTACTCAGGAATCAGCTAGTTGAGAGTTGCCCGATGGGCCTGCCGGCTGCGGAGCGGCGTTTCGACTCGCAGGATGGGACGCGCCGGTACCTGCTCGGTCTAGAAGATGGCCGAACGGTGGAGGCGGTTCTCATGCCGGAGGAAGGGCGCGACACCATTTGCATTTCGAGCCAGGTCGGGTGCCCTGTGGATTGCAAGTTTTGCCTGACAGCGCTGATGGGTTTAGAGCGGAATTTGACGGCGGGCGAGATTGTGGGCCAAGTCCTTTATATAGGGCGCGAGAACGGTTTAAGGCCGACCGATAGCCGGATGAACGTGGTGATGATGGGCATGGGTGAGCCGCTGCTCAATTTGGATAACGTGCTTAAGGCGACGAGATTGCTGTCGGACGAGAACGGAATCGGAATGTCGGTGAAGCGGATTACGGTGTCAACTTCGGGCATTATTCCGAAAATCCAGGAGCTCGGGCAGGCTGAGATCAGGCCAAAGCTCGCGATCTCTCTCAATGCATCGAATGAGCAGCAGCGGCGTGAGCTGATGCCGATTACGAAGAAATATCATTTATCGGATCTCATAGAGGCTTGCCGGGCGTATCCGCTGCGGGCGTGGGAAAAACTGACGTTCGAGTACGTTCTGCTGAAAGACGTGAACGATTCCGATGAAGACGCGCGCCGTGTTGTGCGTTTGCTGGCACTTCTGAATTGCAAAGTGAACCTGATTGCGTTGAATCCCGGGCCAGGCATTCCGTTTGAGACCCCCAGTGCTGAGCGGGTGCACGCTTTTCAAGCGATTGTGCGAAAGGCGGTGCCGTGCTTCGTCAGGAAGCCTCGGGGCCGGGACATTTTCGCAGCCTGTGGACAGTTGAAGCGAGTGGATACGGATTTGGTGGGAATCGCGTGAGGGCGCGTTAATCATCCGCACGCTGAAATCAAGGTTGAGCCCGTGGATGGGATGCGGTGCTTCCACTTGTGAGGCCAAGCGTCCATTTGATGGCTTCGAAATACATCTTCTGAATGTCAGGATCGTCCCACGATTCCTTGGTGTGCCCGAGAGTCGAATAGAACACGCGTCCTTTGCCGTACATCTTTGACCACGCGACGGCGAAATCGTGATCCGCACGATGGACTTTCGGATTGTTCAAGTCGAGTTTCGCCGGATCGAGGCTTAACAAAACGTTTACCTTTTCGCGGGACCAATTCTTGTCCTGATAGATCTCGTCGTGCTTTACGAAAGCGTGCGGGAAATGGCGGACGGCAGGGAACGTCGGGTCTTCGACCACAATAGGCGCGTCGAACGTCATCCAGGGATGCTGATCGAACCAACCGCCGATCATCTCGCCGTATTCGGGCCATTTGTAATTCGTATCAAGAGCAGCGTGGATGCCGACGAATCCTTTTCCATCGTCTTTGATAAACGACATCATGTCGGCCTTTTGGCTGTCGTCTAAGTCGAGCTCGCCGGTCGTACTGGCGAACACAAGCGCGTCAAAGGAATTCAAGGTGTGAACGTTCCGTTCTTTTATGTCTTTTTTCGTGATCAGCTCGGTGTCTGTGCGGATGGTGGCATCCCAAAGCTTCGTATCATGACCCATTTTCCAAATGTTGGCCATGGCATCGGGAATGGAATCATGCTCCCAGCCCTTGGTCTGGCCGATCACCAAAACGTGCTTCGTGGCTGATGAAGAGGCGGGTTGTTGTGCCTGGGCCACGCCTGAGCCGGTTTGGACGAACCTCGCGAGGGGCAACGCGATTGACACGGCCAGCGCCGCACGATAGAACAATTCCCGATTCATTCTCACGACGGAGAGCTTAGCAGAGTAGAATCTCGATACGATAGAACATTTGAAGGAGCTAGTGTGAAACCTACTTGCGCGAAAGTTTGCCTGTTAGCCATTTGCCTCGTACCGGGAATCGCTCGATCCGCACCCGGCAATGCGCCGTTGATTTTGAGGCACCCTGCGTTGGGCAAGACCAAGATTGTGTTCTCTTATGGCGGCGATTTGTGGTCGGTGCCGCGCGAAGGCGGCGAGGCGACGCACATAACCGCGGGACCGGGTGTTGAGAAGGATCCGGTTATTTCCCCGGACGGCACGCAAGTCGCATTTAGCGGCGAATACGAAGGCAACGAGGATGTGTATGTGGTGCCTATCGACGGCGGGATTCCCAGGCGATTGACGTATCATCCCGCTCCCGATACACCGGTGAGCTGGACGCCGGACGGTAAGCAGATCGTGTTTCGTTCGAATCGGGCAAGTTATTCCCGGTTCACGCAACTGTTCCAGATTTCAGTCGAAGGCGGGTTCCCGACGGAGGTTCCATTGCCGGCGGGATTTGACGGCTCCTATTCGCCGGATGAAGCGAAATTGGCGTATATGCCGGTCATGCCGGCTTTTCAAATATGGAAACGCTACCGGGGCGGGCGAACGACGCCAATTTGGATTGCGACGCTCGCGAGTGGCGCGATTGAAAAAATTCCGCGGAACAACTCGAACGACATTAATCCGATATGGCTAGGACAGAAGATTTATTTTCTGTCGGATCGCAACGGCCCCGTGACGCTGTTTTCATATGATATCGAGTCGAAGAAGGTTACCGAGGCGGTGCATAACACTGGATTCGATTTGAAATCTGCGAGCGCGTTCGGCAACACAATCGCGTATGAGCAGTTCGGAACGATTTACCTTTATGACACAGGCTCTGGGAAATCGAAGAAAGTAGACATTCGCGTTGCGGGCGATGTTCCCGCCATCCGGCCATCGCTTCAAAAAGTCGATTCGAAAATTGCGAATGCGCGAATCTCTCCTACCGGTATGCGCGCTATTTTTGAAGCACGCGGAGAGATCTTCACCGTGCCAGCGGAGAAAGGTAGTATCCGTAATTTGACAAATACCTCCGCGGTTGCGGATCGCGATCCATCATGGTCGCCGGACGGAGCGCAGATCGCGTATTTTTCGGATGAATCAGGCGAATACCAACTCTATTTGCGCCCTCAAAACGGTATTGGCGTTGTAACGAAAATCTCTCTAGGTGAGAAGCCTGCGTTCTTTTATGGGCCAACGTGGTCTCCGGATTGCAAAAAGATTGCATATACCGACAACCGTCTGAATGTGTGGTACATCGATCTGGACACGAAGAAACCGGTGAAGATCGACACCGATACTTATGAAACGCCATTTCGAGATTTGCGCCCGACGTGGTCTCCGGATAGCAAATGGATCGCGTACAACAAAATTCTGAAGAATCACTTGCGCGCGGTCTTTGTTTATTCGCTCGATAGCGGGAAGAGCACGCAGATAACAGACGGTATGAGCGATGCCAACTATGCCGAGTGGGATAAGAACGGAAAGTATTTGTATTTCGCCGCAAGTACGGATCGCGGCCTCTCGACGGCATGGCTCGATATGTCGAGCATTGATCGCAAGGTTACGAAGAGCCTCTACGTTGTCGTATTGCGAAAGGAGGACCCGTCTCCGGTTGCGCCTGAAAGTGATGACGAGAAGGTCGGAGAGGCGTTGAAAAAGACGGAGCCGGCGAAGGACGCTAAGCCCGAAAAGGCCGACAAGACACCGGTTGCCGTGCGCATCGATTTCGATGGAATCGATCAACGCATCCTGGCGCTGCCTCCGCCCGCTCGGGATTATCACGAAGTGTTTGCGGGCCAAACAGGAGTGCTGTATTTGCTTGAGGCGGCGGAAGCGAACGATCAGGCCCCCCAGAGACCGACCGTTACGGTTCAAAAATTTGACCTGAAAACGCGGAAGACCGAAAAAATAGTGGAAGGCATTTCTGCGTTCGACCTGTCATTCAATGGCGAAAAAATGCTGTTCAAGCAGGGCGATCGCTGGGCGATTGGCTCCGCGACTGCGGCAGCGAAACCCGGTGAAGGCACTCTCAATTTGAGCGGCATGGAAATCCGCGTGGATCCTCGCGAGGAATGGCGCCAGATGTATCACGAGGTATGGCGGATCGAGCGCGATTTCTTCTATGACCCGAATGCGCACGGCCTGAATTTGAAAGCGGCTGAAGAACGCTACCGGCCGTATGTGGATAGTATTGCTAGCCGAGATGATCTGAATTATTTGTTTGAAGAGATGCTCGGTGAATTAACGGTCGGTCACTTGTTTGTGCGTGGCGGAGCGATGCCGGACATCAAGCCCGTGCCGTGCGGCCTATTGGGGGCCGATTACAAGATCGAAAATGGCCGGTACCGATTCGCGCGCGTGTACAGCGGGGAGAATTGGAACCCCAATTTGAAAGCGCCTCTCACCGAGCCGGGAGTTAACGTGGTTGCCGGAGACTATCTGCTCGCGGTAAATGGACACGACCTTCGACCGCCTCAAAATGTTTATGAACCGTTTCTCGCGACGGCCGGAAAGCAAATCATAATTCGTGTCGGCCCAGATCCTTCGGGAGCGAACGCGCGCGATGTAACGGTTGTACCCATCCCAGACGAGTCGGGATTGCGAAACCGGGATTGGATTGAAGCAAACCGGCGGAAGGTGGATCAGATGAGCGGAGGACGGCTCGCTTATGTTTATTTGCCGAACACGGCCGGGGCTGGGTACACGAATTTCAACCGCTATTATTTCGCGCAGATCGGGAAACAGGGTGCTGTGATTGATGAGCGCTTCAATGGAGGCGGCGATATTGCGGATTATGTTATCGACTATTTGAAACGGCCGTTGACGAACTACTTCAGCACCCGCTACGGCTCTGATTTCACCACGCCACAGAATCAGATTTTCGGACCGAAAGCGATGATCATCAATGAATATGCGGGTTCCGGCGGCGATGCCATGCCCTGGCTTTTCCGTCAGGAGAACGTCGGGAAACTGGTCGGAAAGCGCACGTGGGGCGGCCTGGTGGGAATTTTTGGATTCCCTGAGTTGATCGATGGAGGCACCGTGACGGCGCCTAATCTCGCCTTTTATAATCTGACGGGCGAATGGGACGTGGAGAATCACGGCGTTCCGCCTGATATCGAAGTGGAATTTGATCCGGCGGTGGTTCGCCAGGGGCATGATCCACAGCTTGAAAAAGCTGTTGAAGTGCTTATGGAGGATCTACGCGAGCACCCGTTACCGGTTCACAAGAAGCCTCCGTACCCGAACTATCACCGTGCGGTTGAGTCAGCGGGAGTGCATGAGCCTCGTCCGGAAACGAAACGCGAAACTCCGAGCCTTGATTCAGATAACTCTCGACGCTGATCGTCGCGCCGTGGCGGAGCGCAATGCTTTCAGCGAGCGCTAGGCCGAGCCCATGCCCGCCATCTGGACGGGTTCTCAGTCGATCTGCGCGGTAGAAGCGCTCAAAGATATGGGGAAGATCTTGAGGAGGGATACCCGGGCCGGAGTCCTTGATCGTGACCTCAGTCCTGTTCCCGGCGGTTCTCAAGAGAAGTTCGACGCGGCCACCCGGTTCTGAGTATTTGATCGCATTATCCAAGAGGGCGAGAAAAAGACGGCGCAGCGCAGGTTGATTTCCCTTGACGAGTACGCGCGAATCGGGCAAGGAGCACATCACATTTACGTGACGAAAATCCGCAATAGGCTGAACTTCTGAACACGCGCTTTGCACTGAGTTCGATAGATCGAGTAATTCCGTGGGCATTTCCACCGCGCTGGCATCGCTCCTGGCCAGGAATAGAAGGTCTTCGACTAGCTGGGTCATCCTTCCAATTTCCGTTTTGACCTGATTGAGCGACTCGCGATATTCTTCCGGCGTTCGAGGCCGCCGAAGCGCGAGTTCGGTACTCGTTCGGATGATTGCCAGTGGCGTTCGCAGTTCGTGCGAGGCATCCGCAGAAAACTGTAAGACTCTTTTTATGGCAGTTTCCAGGCGGTCGAGCATCGTATTCCAGGCTTCGGCGAGACGTTGTAACTCATCTCCGGTTTGGGGAACCGGCAAGCGCGATGAGATGTTATCGATACTTATGGAACGCGCTGCCGCCGTCATGGCATCGACCGGCCTTAATGCTCGACGGCTTACCCAGAAACCGCCGATACAAGCGATCAGAATGATTGTGGGAATCAGGCTGAGAAACAGCGTTTCAAGCACATTCAGAACGTGTTCAATCGTGTCGAGCGATATACCGATTTCGAGCGTGTAATGCGTGCTCCGAGCCGAGATGTCGTGATGCAAGACCCGATAACGGTGACCTTGTACTCGAACAGCAACATACGGCAAATTCGCTTGCCCTGTCGAAGGCGGGTTCACGGGGTATGAAAACGTGAAATCGCCGTCTACACTGCGCAGCCGCAAAAATGATGAATCCGGCAGACCTTTACAGAACTCTTCCAACTCTTCTTTGAGCGTCGTGGCGGGGCCTTCGGTCAGCTCATGATTCAAGAAAAGCTCAAAGCTGCGCGCGCGGCTAGCGAGCCCTTCGTCTACCTCACGGATCAGAGTGTGCCGGAGCGAGATCCAAATCAAAGCAGCAAGTAGGAATAGGCCCGCTGCCAGGACTAGCGCGTACCACGCGGTTAAACGCAAGCGAATCGAGATCTCACGCATCAACCGAATGCTCCTTGATACAGTACCCAACTCCGCGGACGGTTTGGATCAGCTTTGGTTCCCGCGCATCGATCTTCATGCGCAATAGTCTGATAAATGCCTCGATCGTGTTCTCGCTGACTTCGCTATCGAATCCCCAAACCGATTCGAGAATCGATTGCCGCGTAACCACACGCCCGGAGTTCCGCAGCAGAAGCTCGAGAAGCGCGAATTCGCGAGGAGTCAAATTGATGGCCTCGCCGTCACGCGTAACTTCCCTGGTTGCAGGATCGAGTCGAAGGCCGCCCACTTGAAAGGGCGGAAGACGGTCGATGCGCGCGCGCCGTGTTATGGATCGAAGGCTTGCAAGCAACACTTCAAAAGAAAAGGGCTTCGTCAGGTAGTCGTCGCCGCCGCTGTCCAAGCCGCGCACAATATCGCTCGTAGTATCGCGGGCTGAAAGCATCAGAATGGGTGTTTGGTTGCGCGATTCCCGAAGGCGGCGCGCAACCGTTAGCCCGTCCAGGCCGGGCAACACGATGTCGAGAACGATCGCATCGAAACGAAGCGATCGTGCCGTCTCTAAACCTTCGATACCGTCCCGCGCAATGACTGCAAAATGACCTTCTTCGGTCAATCCACGCTTGAGCAGCTCCGCCATCTGCGGCTCGTCTTCGACGATCAACACGCGCATCTGAACTTCATCCTATCCGGAATTCTGCGACATTAAGCGCCGGCGCTTTCAGCGAATTTTCAGGAAACTCTGTTGAACTGGTGAGTGGCGCGCATTAAGTTGATGTGAGACTCTATGTTTCGCAGTTTTTGCCGGCTTACGATTCTCGCTTTTCTTGCTTGCTTAGTACTGCAAGCGCAAACGACAGAAGTCCCGCGCACAATCGATTTGAAGGATGCGCTGGCCCGCGCCAGAAAGTACGGACTACAACTTGATCCGGCAACGATTGCGGTCGAATTGGCGAAAGAGGACCGGAAACAAGCCCGAGCGGCGACACTTCCTTCTGCGAACGCGCTCAACCAGTTTATTTATACCGAAGGGAATGGGACGCCGTCGGGGGTGTTCGTAGCGAATGACGGTGTTCATGTGTACAACGAGCAGTTACAGGTGCATGAAGAAGTTCTTTCGCTCGCTCGACGCGGGGAGATTCGGCGAACACAGGCGGCTGAAGCCGCTGCGCAAGCAAAACTCGACGTTGCCGCACGAGGGCTGAATGCGACGGTTGTAGGCGATTACTACGCGATTGTCTCGGCGCAAAGAAAACTTGCGAACGCGAGAACGAGTTTAAATGAAGCGGGACGATTTCTCGATATTACGCAGAAACAGGAAAAAGGAGGTGAAGTAGCGCACGCGGACGTTGTTAAGGCGCAACTACAAATCCAGCAGCGCCAGCGTGATCTGCAGGATGCGCAACTGGCGCTAGATAAGGCGAAGATCACCCTTGGCGTCTTGATCTTTCCGGACTTCCGGCAGGATTTTTCAGTCGAAGATGACCTACAGAAAGCGCTCGAGCTGCCAGCCTATCCTGAAGTCCAAACTCAAGCGAAGAGTAGCAGCCCAGATATCCGGGCGGCCCAAGCCTCCCTTCAAGAGGCGCGATTTGCTTCAGCGGTTGCGAGATACGCCTATCTTCCGTCGTTCAGTCTTGATGTCTTCTATGGAATCGACGCTAACCAATTCGCGGCTCGAACGAATTCCCCGACGCAGGCGACAGGCCGGAGCACCCTTCCGCATTTTGAAGTTCCATACCGGCAAAATTTGGGTTATGTCGCGCAGGCGACTCTGACGATTCCGGTGTGGGACTGGGGCGGCATTCGCAGTAAAGTTAAACAGTCAGATCTGCGCAGGAGCCAGGCTGAAACGGAACTCACGCTCGCTCAGCGGCAATTGCAAGCGAATCTTGCCTCTTTTTACAAAGAGGCGCAGACTGCGGAATCGCAAGTGGAATCGCTCCGATCCTCGGCTGATCTTTCGGCGGAGAGCCTGCGTTTGACCATTGACCGCTATCAGGCAGGCGAGGCGACCGTGCTCGAGGTTGTCGACGCGCAGACCACTCTTATGCAGGCGCGGAACGCTTTTGACGACGGGCTTGCGCGCTATCGCGTGGCGCTTGCTGAGCTTCAGACGCTCACGGGAACGCTGTAGAACTATGCTCATCAAGGCCGTCGTAGCTGCAGATTTGTTGGCGGTTATTCTTCTCGCTGGCTGCTCTCGGGGCGTGAAAGAAGAAGCTGCGGAGCCTGCAACGCCTGTTCAGGTAGCGCGCGCGACACGCGGGTCAATTCAGCACACGATTACTGCGAACGCGATCCTGTTTCCACTGAACCAAGCGAATGTCACATCGAAGATTAGCGCGCCGGTACGGAAGATATTTGTGAATCGCGGTGATCACGTCAAGCAAGGGCAGCTTCTCGCGACTCTTGAGAGCCGCGATTTGGGCGCCGCTGCGCAAGAAAGCAAAGAGTTATATGACCAAGCGCAAGCCGCATATCAAACAACAACCGGGGCTACGGTTCTGGAAGACAAAACCAAAGCGATTGCGGATGCGCGCGCGGCTCAACAGGCGCTCGACGCCACTCGGAAGGTATATGAAAGCCGGCTGAATCTGTTTCACGAGGGAGCGCTTGCGCGCAAGTTGGTGGACGATGCTCAAGTAGCGATGGTGCAGGCCCAAAGTCAATACGACACGGCCCAGCGCCATCTTGAATCATTTCAGCAAGTGAGCGAGCGGCAGCAGGTAAAGAGCGCGGAAGCCCAGCTCGCGGCGGCGCAGGCGCATTATCAAAGCGCCGAGGCGCAATTGTCGTACGCTGAGATTCATAGCCCGATTAACGGCATCGTGTCCGATCGTCCTGTCTACCCAGGCGAGATGGCGAATAGCGGATCGCCGATCATTTCTGTCGTCGATATTTCGCAAGTGGTCGCTCGCGCAAACATCCCCGTTAAAGAAGCCGGAGCAATTCAAGCGGGTAGACCTGCGACGATTTCGGAGCCGGACGTGAATATTAGCGGGAGAGTGACCGTGGTCAGCCCGGCCGTCGATCCCAACACGACGACTATCGAAGTGTGGGTTCAAGCAGTGAACACGGGAGAGCGCTTAAAGCCAGGCAGCACAGTTCAAGTCTCGATCAACGCTGAAACGGTAAACGATGCTGTCCTCATTCCCCCGGCGGCCCTCCTTTCTTCCGACGAGGGCGGAGAGAAGGTGATGGTGGTGGAGGCTGATTCTCTGGCGCACGAGCGAAGGATAGAAGTTGGCATTCGACAGCCGGATGAGGTTCAGATTCTGAGTGGCGTTAAAGAAGGAGACCAGGTAATCACGTTTGGCGGTCTTGGTTTGGAAGATAAAGCCAAGGTCACGATTGAACAGCAAAGCCAGGGTGAGGCGCCGGAAAAATCTGCCGAGGGCGAGACCGCGAAGCCAGACGCAAAGGGTACAGGCGAGCAACCTTGAGCGAGATCACGACGCTCGAAGCAACGGAGCAGCGGATAACTGAGCATTGGAGCGCCCGATTTTCGCGCTCGATCATTTTCGTCATTCTCACTCTGGTGGTTATGGGAGGTTATCTCGCCTTCACAATTCCCGTAGCTGTTTTTCCAGCAACCGACTTCCCGCGGATCGTGATCGGCGTAGACAATGGCGTCGCGCCCATCGATCAGATGCAAGTGACCGTGACACGCCAGATTGAAGAGACAGTGAATACTGTTCCCGGTTTGGAGCAGGTGCGTTCGATTACCAGCCGCGGATCGGCCGAAATCAATTTGTTTTTTAACTGGGAGGTCGACATGTTCCAGACACTGGAATATGTAAACGCAGCTTTGGCGCGCATTCAAACGAGTCTTCCGCCTACGGCGAAGGTGACGAGCAACCGTTTGACTTTCGCGGCGTTCCCGATCATCGGCTATAGCCTGACTTCCCCAACCGTGCCTCAGACTACGTTATGGGAACTCGCTACTTACACGATCAAACCCCGATTAAATCGCGTCAACGGCGTGTCGACCATCGTTGTTCAAGGCGGTCAGGAGCCTGAGTTCCAGGTTGAGCCCGATCCGAGCAAGTTACTCGAGACGCAAGTGACGGTTCCCGAGCTGGTGGATGCGCTCTCAAAAAGCAACCTGATCGATTCGCCGGGGCTGTTCGAAAATAATCACCAGCTCGTGCTTACGCTGGTAAGCGGCCAAGTTCGAACTCCTGCTGAAATTTCAAATATTGTCGTTAAGACAACCTCAGCAGGTGTTCCCGTACGCGTGGGTGATATCTCGAACGTTGCGCCATCTGTGATGCCGATCTATACGGCCGTTCGAGCGAATGGCAAGCCGGCTGTTCTTCTCAATCTCTACCGTCAACCTGATAGCAACACGGTCGCCGTTGCGGATGCGGTGAGCAAAGAACTAGATCAGATCAAGAAATCGCTTCCGCCGAATGTAAATCTGGTGTCCTTCTATGACCAATCCGAATTGGTGCGGGATTCGATTACGAGTGTTCGCGATGCGATTTTGATCGGCCTGATTCTCGCGGCCATTATTTTGGTTCTGTTCCTGCGGGATTGGGGCAGCTCGCTCGTGGCCGGCCTGGTGATTCCCGCAACTATCGCGATCACGTTCATTGCGCTCCGCCTGCTTGGCGAGAGTTTTAACTTGATGACACTGGGCGGGCTTGCGGCAGCAGTTGGTCTCGTAATTGACGACGCCATTGTGGTGGTCGAGAATATTGTGCTGCATCGCGATTCGGGTCAGACACGAGGCGAAGCGATTCGCAGCGCACTGCGCGAAATTCGTGTCCCGCTTATCGGCTCGACGATTACGCCGATTGTGGTTTTTCTGCCGCTGATCAGCATCACCGGTGTAACCGGCACGTTCTTTCGCGCACTCGCGATCACTGTCGGGACAGCGCTTCTAACGTCGCTAGCGCTCGCGCTCACGTGGACGCCTACCTTGAGTCATTACCTGCTGCGGAGGCGGCCAGGCGCTCATGTGCTTTCATCTGCGGATAGGCATGGTCGTGTGGCAAGCGCCGGTTTCATGGGAAGACTCACTCGTGCATATGATCGAGCGTTGAAATTTGTACTCGCTCATCCGTTTACGCTTGCGGCCGCGTGCGTCCTGCTGATAATCGCATCCTTCTTCTGCTATCGGCTCCTTGGTACCGATTTGCTTCCGGCGATGGACGAGGGTGGCTTCATTTTGGACTATTTGATGCCCGCTGGTTCGTCGCTCGACGATACGAATCGAGTGCTGAGCGGCGTCGAAAAAATTCTCGCGTCGATTCCGGAAGTAGAGAGCACGTCGCGCCGAACGGGCTTGCAGCTTGGGCTCGCGGCAGTAACGGAAGCAAACAACGGCGACATTTCAGTGAAATTAAAACGCAAGCGCGAGCGGGGAATCGACGAGGTGATGTCCGACGTTCGCGAAAAGGTGAACAAACAATACCCGCAACTCGATACGGAATTTGTCCAACTGCTTCAAGATATGATTGGCGACCTCACCAGTTCTCCCGAGCCGATCCAAATTAAGCTGTTTTCGGAGAACCCGGACTTACTCGCCCAGTGGGCTCCAAAGGTGGCGGACAAGATCAAAACGATTTTTGGCGTCACCGATGTGAAGAACGGAATCGAGAATACGATTAGCGGCCCGGCCTTAATCATGAAAGTAGATCCGGCTGTCGCGGCGCGAGCCGGATTCACACCGCAGGAAGTTGAGCTGGATGCGAGCGCGATCCTCGAAGGCGAGCCGGCCCCCACGCCGGTTGTGATCAACAGCCGACCCTACACAATGCGGGTGCGGTTTCCGCCAGAGACCAGGGCATCGCTGGATGCGATCAAGAACACTCTTCTCACGAGCTCCACTGGGAAGACGGCTACGCTCGGATCGCTTGCGGATATTTCCACTGAGGCAGGGCAGACCGAGATCCTTCGTGAAAATCTTCAGCGTGATGTTGCTGTAACCGGCCGCTTCGAAGGCGTAAGTCTGGGGAAGGGAATGGCGGCCGTGCAACGAGCAGTGGCAACGCTTCACATTCCGGCGGCCATTCGTGTCGTATACGGCGGTACCTACGAAGAGCAGCAGCGCTCTTTTCGTGATCTTTTGTTTGTGCTTGCTCTCGCGGTGGTACTTGTGTTTACGGTGCTGCTGTTCGAGTTCGGCACTTTTGCCGCGCCCGCTGCAATTCTGGCCTCGGCTTTGCTGTCCACATCTGGCGTTTTTCTAGCCTTACTGATCACGGGCACCACGTTCAACATCTCATCGTTTATGGGTCTGATCATGGTGATCGGCATCGTTGCGAAAAACGGAATCCTATTACTTGATGCCGATCAGCGCTTCCGTGCTGAGGGGTCCTCCGCATACGATGCAATGCTGCTTGCGGGCGAGCGCCGGCTGCGGCCGATCATCATGACGGCGATGGCCACAGTCGCGGGAATGATTCCGCTATCTCTGGCTATTGGGGCAGGATCACAAATGTTGCAGCCGCTCGCGATCGCCGTAATCGGGGGAATCCTTGCGTCGATGGTGCTTTCGCTCATCGTTACGCCAGCCGTTCATTATTATTTGACCCGCAGAGGCGAGCGCGTCTAGCCGGCCTCCAGGCGCTCGGAATTCGGTGTCGTTTTTGCGGTGGCGGGCCTTTCTCTGCCATCCTTATAATTTCGACATGATTACATTGCCTTCACGAACCGAGATGCAGCGTGCGTTCTTTTTGAAAGACTCGTCCTACAACGGCCTGTTCTTTACGGCAGTTCGTACGACCGGCGTATTTTGCATGCCCTCCTGTCCTTCGCGGCGCCCAAACGCCGAAAATATCGAGTTCTTCCCTAGCGCGCGCGAGGCGCTGGCTGCTGGATATCGACCATGCAAGCGATGTTCTCCTATGCAGGCGAATGGCGCACCGCCCGACTGGACGCGGCCTTTGTTTCAACTGGCTGAAGATGCTTCGGTGCGCCGCATCCGCGAAGAGGATATCCGCCGGCTCGGTATTGATCCGGTACGCGCCCGGCGCTATTTCATGCAGAACTACGGCATGACGTTCCAGTCTTATTGCCGCGCACAGCGGATGGCCGGCGCGCTCGAATCCATTCGCAATGGCGTGATGCTCGATGACGTGATCGGCGAAAGCGGGTACGAATCGCACAGCGGTTTTCGAGACGCATTCCGCCGCGTTTTCGGTGATCCGCCGGTGCGCACGCGCAGTAATGATTGTGTTTTGGCGACATGGACGGAGACGCCTCTCGGCCCGATGGTCGCGGGAGCGAATCGCGATGGGGTCTGCCTGCTTGAATTTACCGACCGTCGCAAGCTCGAAACGCAATTCCTGACCACGCGAAAGCGTTTCCGCTGCACCGTGGTCCCTGGCACAAACGAGCATCTGGAGCAATTGAAAGACGAGTTGCCCCGTTATTTCGCAGCGCAGCTTACGCGGTTTACCGTTCCGTTGGTCTATCCAGGCACACCGTTTGAGGAGCGTGTTTGGAACGAATTGCTCAAAATTCCCTATGGAGATACGCGCTCTTACGAGGAGATCGCGGCCGCGGTGGGGGCAGCAGGGGCGTCTCGCGCGGTGGGCGCAGCAAATGGGCGCAATCGTATTTCGATCGTGATTCCATGTCACCGCGTCATCAACAAGAGTGGCCTATTAAGCGGCTATGGCGGAGGCGTGTGGCGCAAGCGGATACTCCTGGAGAGCGAGAAGGCGCGCACGCCGATTGAACGCGGAGCGGTGGCTTAATCTTTCGGTATCTCTGTAATCCAAAAAACTGTCCGGCTTGCGTCTACAATGAAGACGCATCGTTCGGAAGATTATGGCGGCACGTTCTAAACGGGCCTCGGAATTATCGCCGTTATCAGCAGTAATCACGATTGGCATCGTGATTACGACACTGTATTTCGGCAAGGACGTGCTTGTCCCTTTCGCGTTAGCGTTGCTGATCAGCTTCCTGCTCACTGCGCCGGTGACGTGGCTCGAAAGTCTCAAACTCGGCCGTCCGTTATCCGTATTGATTGTCCTCTCGATCGCGCTGTGCATTGGAGCTGGAGCGCTCTGGGTGGGTGCGCAGCAACTATCCGAGATCGTAAGCAATCTGCCCCATTACCAGGAAAATATCCGCAGAAAGATAGAAGCCGTACGAAATCCGAAGGGTCCCGCGCTGGAGAAAGCAACGGAAGGGATACAGCAGATCACCACATTAGTAACCGGCGACGGCTCGCCTGCTGAACGAGAGAAGAATCTTTCGCCTGCAAATGTTGCGCGAAAACGGGCCACGAAGACTCCCCAAGCTCCGGCACCCGTGCCGGTCGAGGTCGTCAGCCACCGCACAAGCACGCTGCAGTCACTTGGGCTGATCAGTACATCGCTGGCGCGCTTTCTTGGCGTAGCCGCTGCGGTAATTGTCCTCACGATTTTCATGCTGATGAAACGAACGGATCTGCGAAACAGGCTTTTCCGGCTCTGGGGCCGCGGACGTTTGGTCGTTGCAACTACAGCACTCGACGATGCCGCCACACGCGTCAGCCGCTATCTTTTGACTCAGTCGCTTATTAACACAACCTTCGGAACGCTGCTTGGTTTCGGGCTGTATTTCATCGGCGTGCCTTACGCGCCATTTTGGGGCGTGCTCGCCGCGCTTTTGCGATTCATTCCGTACGTGGGCACATGGGTAGCCGGTGCGTGCCCAGTCCTTCTGGCCCTGGCGGTTTTTGAAGGTTGGACGAAGCCGCTGCTCACACTGGGCCTGTTCGTGGGGATTGAGGCGGTTACATCCGGACTTGCCGAGCCATGGCTTTATGCAACCCGCACAGGCATCTCTTCTTTGGCAATTCTCGTTTCCGCCGCCTTTTGGACCCTATTGTGGGGGCCCATAGGGCTCGTGCTTTCTACCCCTTTGACGGTTTGTCTGGCCGTGGTTGGCCGCCATGTCCCGCAGCTCGAGTTTCTTTACATCCTCCTGGGTGACGAGCCGGTCCTCACGCCGGAAGCTCACTACTATCAAAGATTGCTTGCCATGGATGAAGACGAAGCCGCGGAGGTAGCGGAAAGATTCCTTGATAAAAGCAGCCTGACGGAACTTTACGATTCGGTTCTCATTCCGGCGCTCTCGCTGGCTGAGCGGGACCGGCACGAGGACAGACTCGACGAGCAAAGACAGAAATTCATTCATCGCAGCACTAAGGAAATAATTGAAGAGCTCGGTGAGCGCACGCTGGCTTCTGAAGAACGACCGGTTCCCGCGAATCGTCGTGAATCGGGCCTGACGATACGCTGCATTCCGGCGAGAGACGATGCAGATGAGCTCGTGGGCCTGATGCTTGCGCAACTGTTGCGCGGATTGGGATACGATGCGGAAGCGATTTCTCTGGGACCCGTTGACAGTATGCTCGATCAGCTTGTACGCGCGGAAGCGGATGTGCTTTTCGTCTCGGCGTTACCGCCCTTTGCTGTTACTCACGCCCGGGCAGTGTGCCGAAGGGCGCGGCAGATGCGGCCGGATCTAAAGGTCATCGTCGGAATGTGGGACCCAACTATTCAACTGGATAGAGTTAAAGAGCGCTTGGGACCGGATTGCTCAGAGGCCGTAATGACGACACTGGCGCAAGCGGAGGCTGAGGTGAGAGTTCTCGAAGCAGCAAATCCCCTCACTAGGCACTCCGCATGAAGCGGTTCCGTTTAAGCCTTTTCCGCAAGAATTAGCGGAGACGGCCCGGGAACATCGAGCGTCCTCATATTCTGGAATCCGGAATGGCGCAGCCAGTCTGAAATCTCTTCGAATGAGTATGTCCCGCCCGCTTCGGTATGCACAAGCATATTGACCGCGAAAATTAACCCTTGTGGCGGTCCGCTCCGTTCGGGATTCACAAGGAATTCAGCGATTGCGATGGTGCCGCCCGGGCGCAGTGCATCCCGCACGCGGCTCAAGAGCCGTTTACTGCGATCGACGCCCTCGCTGTGCAAGATGTGCCCTAGTGTTGCCACGGAGTAATTCGAGCCGAAATCCGCTTCGAGCAAATCGCCAGGAACGAACCGGAACCGGTCCTGCAGGTTGAAACGGGCTACCATCTTCTTCGTTGTTCCGATCACCTGCTCCCAATCGACCACAGTCACTTCCACTGAAGGCGATGACTGCGCGAGGGCGATGCCCCACACGCCGGAACCAGCGGCGAGATCGAGGACCCGCGCCGGTTCCTTGAACTGCGAAAGATTCACCTCTTCGGCGAGTATTTTTGCTGCAGGATAGCCCATCGGGAGAAGGGCTTCGACGAATTGTTCAAAAAACGGAGCGCCGTGTTCTTGACGATTTGCTGGAGAGACAGGGTTCCCGGTTTTAACACACTCCGAGACTTGCAGCCACCTCGGGATTAGATCGCGCCTCACATGGTGGAAAATTCCACCCTGAAATTCAAGCTTGCCCCGCACCAGGAAAGCTGCCGATTCAGGTGTCAAACGGTATCTTCCCTCCGAGTCCTTGCTAAGAAGCTCGAATCCGACGAGCGCGTCCGCAAGAGCCGCAATTCCGCGTTCCGATGCTCCTGTCTCAGCGGCGAGTTCTTGCACCGAGAGCGCACGATCTTCCAAAACGTCAAATAACCGGTTTTCGACCGCAGCCTCGATTAGTAAGGGCGGAGCGAATGCCCACATCATTTTGAGGATTCGTTCAGGACTTATTTGCGGTTGTTGCTGCGTTTGAGGCATTGTTCCAGGGTACACTCCGCGCCTTGTCCTGCCAATCGCGTCCCGATTTCTTAAAATCTGCCGTCCTTAATCCGATGCGTCTGCCAGTCCGTACTTATAAACACGAAAGATCGCATCCGCGATCCATTTGAGTATTGGAGGCCTTCACTTTATGGTTCGATTTCGAGGATCAGCATTGAGCGTCGTGCTAGTCTTCACGTTCTCGCTTTCCCAGGCCGGCTTTGCCGCAAGTCATCGGGAAGCTCCCATCACTGCCATTGACCAGAAAGCGGACATCACGGACTGGTTTACCTTCGTCAGCCCCGAGAATCCCGACAAAGTGGTGATGATCATGAATGTCGATCCGTTCCTTGAGCCCTCGAACGGCCCGAATTATTTTCCCTTTGATCCAGGAATTCGGTACGCGATGTTGGTCGACAATGACCACGATGCGGTGCCCGACGTCATTTTCGAATTCCGGTTCAAAACTGAAATCCGGGCGCCTGAGGTCTTCACGGGATTCGTTGGGGGGATTCCGGGAATCCCGCCAATCACCTCGCTCGATGGCGCTGGATCTGCCGGATTGAGCCTCCGCCAAACCTACACCGTGACCATGATCAAGAACGGTGTTCGCACGGATCTTACGGCAGGCCGGACGCTCTTTGCCGTTCCCAGCAATGTAGGTCCGCGCACGATGCCCGACTATGACGCGCTCCGAAAGGAGGGAATTTACACCCTCGATCATGGCATCCGCGTTTTCGCGGGAACCGTCGCCGATCCGTTCTTTATTGATCTGGGTGCCGCATTCGATTCGCTAAATTTCCGAAAGGCTGCCGGTGGTGGGGTGTTGACTCCCGCGGAAGATGCCGCCGACAACGAAAACTTTGCGCCAAATGCAGTGGCCGGGTTCAACGTAAATAGCATTGCCTTGGAGGTGCCCATCACGATGCTGACGGCGGATGGCAAATGGCACCCGAGCTGTGAAAAGCAAGCGGTCATCGGCACCTGGGCGACAACATCGCGCCAAAACAATCACCTGCTCAGCAATGAGAAGGCTAAATCGAGCAATCCCTACGAGTGGACCCAGATCCAAAGGATGGCTAACGCGCTGATTAACGAGCTCATCATCGGCACGGGTGACAAAGACAAATGGAGCCAAGCCGAGCCTAAGAACGATGCTACTTTCGCAAATTACGATCTAAACCCGGTGCTCGCTCAAGTCTTCAAGTCGATCGGCATCCCGGTGCCCTCCGCACCCCGAACTGATCTCTTGCCTTTGGTTATCTATACAGCGCCGATCTGCCCCGGCTGCGGCAAGAATGACGCAGGTCCGATCGCCGATCTTTTGCGCTTGAATACAGGCGTGGCTCCCAGGAAGCCTGGCAGTGAGAGGCGTCTCGGGCTGCTGGCGGGCGATCCGGCGGGTTATCCAAACGGAAGACGGCTAATCGACGATGTTGTTGACATTTCGGCACGCGCGGTGGAAGGCATCTTGAAGGATGCGGCAAAATACAACCTTCGAATCGGCGATGGCGTGAATACGGCAAGCTACGAAAAGCCGGAACCTGAGTTTCCCTTTGTTGCTCCTGCCTACAGCGGGCGTGATAGTCACCACTTAGGCCCCGGACAGCCGGGTTGTGCCGGCGGAGATTGTCCCGTCAATTGAGTCGGGGCACTTCTAAAAACGTGAGATGACCCGGGCTCCATCCTGAGCCCGGACCTCTGCTCTTATGTCCCGAATTCGGCTGTTATTGCTAGTTTTCCTAACCGCGCTTCCCCTCTGCTCCCACCCGATGGGGAACTTCAGCGTGAGTCATTACGCTCGGCTTGATCTATCGAGAAACGGGAGCAGCTTGACATACGTGCTCGATTTCGCTGAGATCCCTACCCTCGAACTGCTTCAGGAATGGAATCTGGATGCGAACCAGACAGCAGAACTCAAGTTGCGAGCGAGACAGGAGGCGAAGCAGTGGCTGAAGGGACTCGCCATCGAGGAAAACGGACGCGCCATTTCAGCCTGGCTCCAAACAGTTCAGATCAACATTCAAGATGGCGCGGGTGGTATGCCGATCTTGCGCGTCACAATGATTTCGAGTCTTGGCCTGCGATCCGGAAAGCTCGAATACGAGGACCGCAACTATCCGGGCCGGACAGGATGGAAGGAAATCGTCATTCATCGCGGCAGCAGTGCGAGAGTTGTCGCAGCCTCAAGCGGTGATACGGATATCAGTCATGCATTAACCAGTTATCCGGCAGATCCTTCCTTTGTGCCCCCACAAGCACTGAAGGCTTCCGTGGATTGGAAGTGTGAGGCCCCGCCGGTCGTTTTTGCTGCGAAGCAAGTTCCTAGCAATCCGGAAGTCACCGTTCCCAACGTTCGGTCGGCACTCAAACCTTTCGCCGCTCAACAGCCGATCGCGCCGGGCACCGTCGTCAAAGGAGACTTTCTTTCTCGCCTTCTGAAAATGCACACCATCGGTTTAGGGCTTGTCTTTATCGGTATTGCTGTGGCATTCGGATTGGGCGCAATGCACGCTCTTTCGCCAGGACATGGCAAGACGATCGTCGCTGCTTACCTGGTGGGCAGTAGGGGAACAATTAGGCACGCCGTGTTTCTCGGTTCCACTGTCACGCTGACCCATACGGTGAGTGTGTTCTTGTTGGGAATCGGCGTCCTCTGCTTTGAGCGGTACATCGTGCCGGATCGAATTATTCCCTGGCTGGGAGCGTTGTCGGGACTATCGATTGTGGTAATCGGGCTGTGGCTACTCTATCAACGCGCCAAGGTTCTTGTCGCAAGGCATAGCGAACATGGACATGCCCGTAATCACCCGCATAGCCATTCTCATCCTCACGCGCACGACCATTCGCATGACCACCATCACGACCATGATCACGCGAACCACGCGCATACGCACGATCATGGTGACCGGCCGCACACCCACGTCGTTCCAGAGAAAGTTTCGCTTGCCAGCCTCATTGCTCTAGGGGTCAGCGGAGGGCTGGTTCCGTGTCCGTCGGCTCTTGTCCTGATGCTCAGCGCAATCGCTCTAGGTCATGCGGGCCTCGGGTTAGCATTGCTTGTTGGATTCAGCTTGGGGTTGGCGTTAGTTCTCATGGGCATCGGTATTCTCGTGATCCATGCGAAGAATCTCATCCCGAACCGCCCTGCCGTGATCGCTCACCCGTTCTTTCGTTTGGTGCCGGTGCTTTCTGCCGCCCTTGTTCTGTGTCTCGGGCTCGGCATGACAGCCGTATCACTCGGCTGGCTACGGCCTGGCGGCCTCGGCATCTGATTGGCGGCTGTCAATCGATTTCGCTATACGCTGCGCCTCAGGAGCAAAGCGGAAATCGAATTTCGGATTCAGAGACAGAGCGCGATCCAGATTCTGCTTCGCTTTCTCCTTATCGTTTAGCGCGAGATCAATCAATCCCGCATGATAGTAAAGCATTGGATCCGGCGTATCCTTTGCGAGCGCTTTCTCACTTGCCGCGGTTGCTTCCTTGTAGTTCTTCCGCCGGTACTCTACCCAGCTCAGAGCGTCGTAGGTGAAGACATCGCCACGCACCGCAAGCTCAGCCCGGGCAAGCTCCAGCGCGCGATCAAGCCGCCGGTCCTCATCAGCCAAAATCACGGCGAGATTGCGATTCATCGTCTCGCCATTGATCCTCATGAGCTTATCGACTGTGTCGATCAACGCTAGTTCATGATCGGCTTCACGGGTCTGCCCTGTGCTCCGATATAACGCTTCGAGCATGGCGGCATAATCCGGAAACGGGACGCTCGCTTGCGCGCTCCTGAAGTGCTCAATTGCGGCTTTAAAGTTGCCCTGCGCCGCAAACAAGCGCCCCAAACCTGCATACGCACGGTGATACCCGGGAAATGTGGTCAGCGCCTGCTCGTATGTAGCTCGCGCATCGTCGAAGTGGCCGCTTTTGAAAAGGAGATCGCCGAATTCCACCAGGCACCAAGCCTGATTTTCAGGCGAGTCGCTTCCCGCGCGTACGGCTTGTTGCATCCAGGAGAGAGCCTCTCCCATGTTGCCGGTGACAAAGCGGTGATAGGCAACGCGGTTGTAGCTGAAGAGATTCGGCGAGAGCTCCAGCATCCGCTTATACGCTTCTCCTGCTTCCTCGTACCTGCCCATCTCCATGAGGGCGTCGCCGAGCAGGCCGACGGTGCCGGAATCACTCGGATTCCGCTCGAGTAGACCACGAGCGCGTGCCGCTACTTTAGGAAAATCGTGCCGCTGCATGTCGATCTCGTTCTGAAGCCGCAAGGCTTGATAGCTTTTGGGATTCGCCGAGAGCATTTTGTCAACAACGCTGGCCGCGTGCTTGAGGTAAGCAGGATCGATGGTTTCGCGGAGCTTCTGCAAGAACGCTGCCGCCAGAAAGCTCTCGAGTTGCTCGTTGTTCGGTTGCTGCTTCAGTTTTGTTGCGAGAAATGCAATCCGGTCATCTGTCTTCATGCCGTTCAGTTCGGCCATCGTGTACCGGCTTTGGAGTCCCGACAAGGGACGATCGGTTTGGGCCAACATGATCGCTGCCAAAACAAACATGCTGATGAGGATTTTCATAGCTCTTTCTTAATACGTAGAATCGCGTCTTCTCGGACGCTCGCATTGCAAGCCGTTCGGGGCCGTGCTATCACATATTGTTGCCCCCAAGTGAAGTTACATCGGCGCCGCCGGGAGGTATCGGATGCTCTCAGGCCTGAACATGCTCGATATCGCGATCGGGCTTTGCCTCGTTTACCTTGTTTTGAGCTTCATTTGTTCATCGGTCGTGGAAGGGCTCGAATCGATTCTTAAGAATCGATCGCGTCTACTGGAGCGTGGAGTTCGCGCCCTGTTACAAGATGAGGAGGACGGCAGCATCACGCGGCTGATCTATAATCACCCGATTATCAGCAGCCTCTATCCAGGCGCATACAGGCCGCCGGGAAAGATGCTTCAAAAAACGAATCTTCCGTCTTATATACCTGCGACGAACTTCGCGCTTGTCCTGCTGGATGTAATGATTCCAGGGACTGCGGATACGCCTGGAGGCGCCGCGGGCGCGCTTGGTAGGTTCGCTCGGGATTTGGATCCGGCGGAGCTGTATTCTCGCCTCAGGACCGCTGCCGCGAATTTCCCGTCAAGCCGCCTTCGTCCCGCTTTGCTGGCGTTGATTGATGCTTCGGGAGGGGATGTGAACCGGTTTCGCGAGTCCATCGAAGGCTGGTACAACAATGCGATGGACCGGGTATCTGGCTGGTACAAGCGCCGTGCGCAATTTATCATTTTTTTCGTTGGCCTGGCAGTTACGGCAACCTTGAACGTCGATACTGTTGAAATCGTGAATCGGCTCGCGACCGATCCCGCGGTTAGGAGCTCACTGGTGGCGACGGCGCAGGAATACGCGAAGAGCTCCGGGGCGCAGGCCGATCCGCGGGTGAAAGAGAACGTTAAGCAACTCGAATCGCTCGGGTTGCCTATCGGGTGGCAACGCGCGCCGAGTGGCTATTTCTGGTTCGTGAAGGTTGCCGGGATTCTGGCTTCAGCGCTCGCCGCAACTCTCGGCGCGCCGTTCTGGTTTGATCTTCTGAACCGGTTCATCGTCGTGCGGTCGACCGTGAAACCGCAAGAGAAGAGCCGGCCAGAGAAGAGTAAAGACTGATTTCGGTAGGCGGACCCTAACTCTTTTCGAAAAACCAACCGATTGAATCAGTGATCGCCCTCCCGGCGAATCGAAAAAGGAAATTATGCGATCACTGGTTTCTCATAGCGCGGCAGTATTGGCCTTACTTGGTTTTGCAGCATTTGCTTCGGCCCAAACAGGAGGTCGGCCCGGTCAATTGGCGAATGCATCAGGCATATCACAACCATCTTTCTCGGCAGATATGGCCGGTGCGAGCAGTTCGCCAGTGCTCCCGAAGGTGGAAATCGCAAGGATAGAAGACAAATCCGATACTAAAGGCCGCCGCTTATGGATCGCCAGTATTTGCATGATGGTCGGAGCATCTGCAGCCGATGCAGCGACCTCCTGGGGAAAGTATGAAGGGAACTCATTTCTCGCGTCGTCCGACGGAAGGTTTGGGGCGAAAGGACTGAGCATTAAGGCTGCCATCGCGGGCGGGGGAATCGTTCCACAGCTACTGCTGCGGCGCCACCGGAACCTTTGGAAGCCATTCACCGTAGCCAACTTCGTCGAGGCGGGGGTTTTCACAGGGACGTCGATACACAATATCGGAGTACCCGCCGCAAGGCCCTAATCCCCCGGCACGGCGGGAGTACGCGCACTCATGCACTTGTTCACGTTCGCCGATGAGAATGGCGAATGGCAGAACCCCATTTCTGCGACCTTTGTCTTCAGCTTGCAAACCTCCTGGCCGATTGCGCCGCGAGCCTGGCAGAAGAAGCCGCAGCTATGGAGCAATTCGTTCGTGATCGGGAGGATGTCGTCCCAACTGCCGCAAAGCTGAAACTGGAGCGCAGCCAAAAAGAGTGCGAGGATCTGAAGATCCAGCTCAAGCATCACTGCGCGGAGCACTTGATGCAGCCCTGAGCCACTCTCAAATGATCTAAACTACATGCGATGGATCGACGTACTTTTCATTGCACGATTGCCGGCGCCTGTCTCGCCAATTGGACCCTTAAGAAACCCGGACAACAGCGGCGAGTAGGGCCAACCGGAACGCAGTCGCCGGCACAAGCCGCTCCCGATGCCGGTCCAGTCAATGCAAATGCGCGCAGAATTGCATTGGTCATCGGCAATAACCAGTATGTACGAGCGCCGCAATTGCAAAATGCCGTAAATGATGCCCGAGATCTCTCGGCCACACTGCAGCGGCTTAACTTTGAGGTCACGTCAGTAACGGATGCGAGCCTCAGCACCGTGGAAAATTCGGTCAGGCAATTTGCATCGGGTCTGCGAAAAGGCGACATAGCGCTATTTTTTTATTCAGGACATGGCTTGCAAGTAGAAGGAGAAAATTACCTGGTTCCCGTCGATTTCGATCTAGCTAATGGCGAGGCAGGCGTAAAGTCGAAATGCTTTCCATGCTCCAAGGCGCAACTAAGCATGGAAGCATCGGTAGTATGGATGCAGATTGTCATCTTGGATGCGTGCCGGAGCAACCCTTTCAGCTCTCGAGCGGCGGGAACGAAGGGCATGGCTATGCCTGAGGTGGACCAAGGGACTTACCTAGCTCTTGCTGCAGGTCCTGGGCAAACGGCGAGTGATAATTCCTCAGAGCGAAATGGCCTTTTTACAAAATTTTTATTGACCGAGCTGCCGCGACCTGGTCAATCGATCGATCAGGTATTCGGCAGAGTCAAGAAGCAGGTTGCCGACGCTTCGCGCAATGCTCAAAGGCCCTGGCTTCATGCTGACATTCTCCAGGAGTTTTTCTTCAATGACGCCGGAGCGCCAGAAGGCCAAATCGCTAGCCGACGCACTCTGCGCCTTCGGGATCTCCTAATGGAGGGGAAGAGACAACTTGCAGCAAAACAATTTCAAGATGCCGCGGATCTTTTCGAGCAAGCTACCCACATCGATCCTGAGGATCCGTTCACATATAACGCTCTCGGGGCAGCATACACCAAAATGCAGCAATGGTCTTTGGCCGTTGCGACCTTTTCAAAAGCAATTGAGCTCAGCCCGGGCTACGCGGCCGCTTATTTCAACCGTGGTGTTGCATATCACAATGCCGGGCGTTATCAACTAGCTGTCCAGGATTTCTCATGGGCAATAGATGAAGAGGCTTCTGATCCTCTTCCGCTGGATTTGCGAGGACGGAGTTATTTTGCCTTGCTGGATTACGAACACGCCAAGGAGGACTTTGACCTGGCACTCGAGCTAAATCCATCCGACTCGGCGGCCCTGTTGGGTCGAGGGCGCGTGTATTTCCGGCAAGGCAATTTCCCCGATGCGATTGAAGACTTGAGCTTGTCTATCAGACTTCGGCCAACTGCTGAGGCGTTTCTAGTCCGCTCTCAGGCATATCGTGCGATCGGGCGAATGGCGCTTTCGGATGCTGATCAGCAGAGGGCAACGCGAACCCAGCATTAACGCATCAGTGCTCGAGTGAAAGGACCGGCTCTTCGGCTTCCGTGAATCTATATTGAGGAGTTTGCAACCCTCCGCTGGATCGTTGGACTGATTGTGCGACATACGCGCACAGCGCCCGCGCGGTAATCAATCCGGTATGGTTGCTATCGGCCGTGCCGGAAAGCCCCTCAATCAAGGCCCGCGCGAAGAAGTTGCGTGAAAGCTCTCCGGTTTTTGCTTCTTGCGAGTCCTGGCCCGCGGACCCAGAGACCAGGATTGAGCGGCCCGTCGGCTCATCGAACAGGTCGAGCAGATAAGCGTTCACTAGTGACTTTCCCGGGAACGCCCAATCGGGGCCCAATGGATGCTGGGCATCGAAGAACAGCAGAGTGTGACGGCACCGTATTGACTTGTTCAGCAAAAATTGCAGCTCAGAGGTTTTAATTGCCGTCTCGCTGAGGCTGCGGCGCCTCGAATCGCTCGCCATGAGATACACCTGATTTGGTGAAAGTGGATCGTGTGCGCCCTGCGTGGCGAAGTAGATTAATAGGAAGTCCTCAGGCTTCGCCTGCGCCGCAAAATCGCCGAGCGCAGCTCGAATTTGCTCGGCTGTAGCCTGTTCATCCGTGAGAAGCCGAATGTTTGCATCCGAAAAACCGTGTTCTTTCAAAGTATCCGCAAGTTGCTTTGCGTCATAAGCGGCGCCGGGCAGCGGTGGCGGTCCCTCCTTGCCAGCACTGAACTGCGACACTCCGATCAACAACGCAAATCTCTCGCCGGCTAAGCGAAGTTTGTGCGATTCGCTGTGAGGATACTCAATTGGAATAGAAACGCTGCGCCGATTCCCCTTTTTATCGATGGCTTCCACAGTCACTTCCTTCTGACCTCGCGAAACGGGCGCATTAAACATGAACGACAACTTCAAGGGACCGGCTGCGTTGGCCACGACTCTGCCGTCTACGGACAAACTCTCGACACCCGAAGCTGCGCTAGCTGTGCCTTTCAACTGAATGATGAAAGACTCCGCGCCCCCCGCAAACTGTGGAGGTGCATTCGGCTCATCAAGGTTTAGATCTGGAGGGACGCCACTTTCGTCGCTGGGCGACATACGTGAAACGAAACGGAAATCAGGATTGGCGGCGACGCCGCTACGGAGAATCCAGTTCTGATAATAGACGCGCGAACGTTTGTCTTTGCCGTAAACCTCAACACGATTCACAGCCGGTTCAAATAGGGGATCCGGCCGCATACGAAGAGTAGAGGGGTCCATCGCCAGAAACTTGCCTCGTTCATTGGATCCGCTATTGAATATGTTTCCTGCACCCTTTCCGTTGATGCACACGTGAACGTCACCATACCCGAGGTTCCGATCTGCAGATCCCAAAACCTGGATCATCATTCTGGACAATGCCTCGGCAGGAATGTCAACAGTCACGTCTTTCCCGCCGCCAATTGGCGTTTTCCCTGGCGGCACGATCAGCTCAAAATATCCTGAACTTTGCTGCGAGAAACTGGCCGCGCACATGAACGCGGCCAGCACCCCAAACCGGACAACCATGTTAACGCTTTGTAATGGCGTCTTTCAGCGTTGCTTTTGTGTTCGACCGGTTCGCGCTGCCATTTACCGCCACAGCAGCTGCCGGCGATGTCCGGCCAATATTTGCTGTTGAATCCGTATAGCTGGCTACCATAACTTCCGCATCGGACGGTAGCTTAGGTTGCCAGTCTTTTATGTCGCCATAGAGGGAAATGTATTCGTAAATAGTCTCCAGGTTTGGCGGCAATAATTCGAGCTTGCGCAATTCAACCTGAAATCGCGTATAGTCCGTGACGTACGTATCTAGTTCGGTTCCGACAAGTTTATGGTCGGAACTCTTTTGATCGATCATCTCCAGCGCATAGTGCAGGTGTGATCCGAAATTCTCATGTCGGTGATCGTACTGATCCGCCCGCTGGAAGCATTGCACGGCGAGTCTGCGGTCATCATCGCTCCGCGCAATCAGTTCTAACACTTTGCCGTAATAGTACTGAGCAGCGGGATCGTTATCGCGGGTGCTGACAGCATCGCTCAGATTGTTGCGTGCGAGGTCAAACATGTCATAGTAGTACGCCATGATGCCGTTATCGCGCTTCAGCTCGGCCATCAGATTCCGATATTCTCCCGTATCGCCAATGAAGCCTTTCTGTAGTTGTAACTGAATTTCGGCCTTATAGGCTCCTTCGATGAGTTTTTGTGCTTGCTCGCGCCGCTCCCGAATCCGGCTTCGATCACCGAGAAAGCCGAGTGTCATTCGCCTGTCTTTAGAACTCGCCGCCTCTAGAGTTTGGAACACTTTCGGAACCTCCCGAACGTCGTAACGAGAATCGAGCATAACCTTGAATGCGAGCTTGTCGGCCTCATCCTCCTGAGCGCGATCCCACGCGACAACCGCATGTTGATTCAGCAACACGCCCACGACTCCGCCGGCAAGGGCTCCAGCGAGTCCGCCAACTACGGCACCACCGCCGCTCTTCGTTGCAAGACCACCAGTCAAGGCCCCTGCCAAGCCGCCTATGACGGCGATACGTTCCGCCTTTTTTGTCTGATCAGCGTTATATGAATCCAGGCCCTGTTCCATCATTACGCGGTCCTTCCAGTGGTCTTGCTGTACGTGTTCCATCTCGTGAGCAAGCACGTACGCCAATTGAGCTTGGCTGTCGAGCATTGCGACCATCCCGGTCGAGATATAAATCGTTCCGGTCGCGAGGGTGTATGCAGTCGGGGTCGGGTTGGCGATTAACCGGAATGCGAATACGTGATCCGATCCCGGCGGGACAAGATTCTGACCTACGCGGTTGATCCAATTTTGAACGCGTAGATTGTCATAGCGCCTCTCATACATACGGAACCGATCTTCGTCTACCGCGACGAGGCGAGAACGATAACGGGGATTGGTATTAAAATCGAAGGCGTATTCACTTTGCTCGCGCAGGCGTTCAGCATAGGCATCGTCCACTTGATCTCGGAAGTCGGGATCTGTCTCATACTTATCCTGGGAGTAGGTTTTAATCTTGTCGTAGATGCGAAGATTCTTCGCATCGCGCTTCTCCTCTTTCTCCCGCAAAGCGTCGTTCTTATTCTTCTCCTTGTCTTTGCCAAGATGAAACTGTGCATGAACGCACAGATTACCTGCTACAGTCATGGCCAATGCCATGCTCACGATCCGTACTAATTTCATAACTTCGCCTTTCTAGATTTATGCTGATTCGTTCAACGAGTAAAGTTTTGTTGTGTGATGGTCGCCAGCAAGACGGCTTCGGCTCGACTGTGGGTCTTCGCCATAAACGTGTAACTCTTGCCAGCGGCTTTGATAGAAATTCGTCCAGGAGCTCCGCCCGTCACGGTAAACTCCTTTAATTCGGCAGGGTCAATGGTAACGGAATGCTCTCCGGAATCCGAAATGAACACGAGTTTCCCGGGCGAGACCGATATCTTGCCTGCGCAGTACTGGTTTATGATGTCGCCGTGCAGTGCGGCGAGGCGCTCATGCGAATGGAAGACCAGAAAACTTGCCTGTCCTCCGTTGGCAATGGCCTTCTCCATTACCGGTTGCGCTTTGGCAGCATCATGTTCACCGTAAAGATAGGCCATTGCTAGATACTCGGCTACCTTCGCGTCGCTCTGGTCTTCCTCCCAAATAGCTTCCAGCTTGCCGGCGGCTTCCGAATACTTCCCGCCTTGAAACAGGCCGATGCCCTGGGATTTCAAATCTGCGAAACGCCCGTTCTGTTGAGCACCCAGCAGAGCACAGGAAAGAACAAAGACCGGGACGAAGTAAACACGTGGTCTTTGCATAGACAACTGCTGGCTGAATTTCCGCGAGTTTATCATGGAAACTATTCCCCTGTCCAGACGAATTACCTTGGGAAGTGTGGGTATCAGCTTTAACTTCGTTTGGCAACTTAGTTACCATTTCGAAAACTCGCGCAATTTGTAAAAATTGGGCATGAAGTTGTTATCTTCCGGATAATGCATTAACGCTTCAGTACAAGGAACGGAGTTCTTTTTAAGATCAGTGACGCTTTCGGGTTGCACTCCGCTTACTGAGTCGCAGCTTTAAGTCTGGAGCGACATTTGCCGAGAGTATTCGGAGAACATCAATGTGGCGCCATTATCTCCTCGCATTTGTGGTTGCTTCTGGTGCCGTGTTCCGAATTGCGATCGGCGAGGAACTGCCTCCACTTACTGGAAATATTGGAGCGTATGCGCGCTTACAGACGGCAGTGGTTTCGTTGAAGGCAGGTCAACAGGTCGAGGTGCTTGCGACGGGGTCGAAGGATCTAGCGATTGATGTTTTCGTATATGAAGAAGTTACTCGTGAACTGATAGCTAAGTCAGACGATGACGCAGTCGAGCCGTTCTCTTGGGATGTTCCAAAGACAGGCCGCTACTACCTGATTCTGCGCAATGCCGGGAGCGGCACGGGTTCGTACACGATCAAAGTAACTCCGCAAGGTAACCGAGCGCTAGAGATTCTCCGTCCGAACGCAGCGGTTGTGAAAGTGTTCTATGCGACCGATCGAGTACGTGTCGCAAACGGCGGAGAGGAGATGCAGTTTGGCGGAGAACCACAGGAACATCTTCAATTTGGTGTTTGTAAAGTTAGTATTCCACGTGGCCACAAAATGGGAGAGCTGGAAGGGCCGAGTATCTTACGGCTCGAATTTAGAGAGGATGTTGCCAAGCACATCGTGCTCATGGCGGCGAAACAGGAAGACGAGAGGCTCTTCTTCAGCGATATTTCGAACCGTGTCGAGCAATCCGCCCACAAGGAGATTTTGGTTTTTGTCCACGGGTTTAACACGGACTTTGAGAGTGCGGCCAGAAGGACAGCCCAGATTGCATACGATTTGGGGTTCGACGGAGCGGCGGTGCTTTATAGTTGGCCATCGCAAGGGCGGATCGGATTGGTGGACTACAACAAAGATGGTCGAAACGCAGAGCTCAGTGTGCCTCATCTGGTCGATTTTCTGACGAAACTGGCATCTCAGACCGGTGCCGAACGGATTCACTTGATAGCCCACAGCATGGGTAATAGAGTTGTCACTAAAGCTTTAGCTTCACTTGCGCCTGATCGGGGCGCACGGAGGAGAGTTCAACAAGTTGCACTCCTGGCCCCCGATATTGATGCTGCAGAATTTCGGCGTTTGGCCGCTGTGTTCAAGAGTGTTGCCGGACACGTCACTCTATACGCTTCCTCGAGAGATGAAGCTCTGAAGGTCTCCCAGCGATTGCAGGGCTACCCTCGAGCGGGTGAAGCTGGGCCGAATATCGTGATCATACCCGGGCTGGATACGATTGATGCTTCAGCTGTGGATACCAGCATGATCGGCCTCTCGCATTCCTATTTCGCCGACAATCAATCGATTCTGAGTGATCTTTTCTACTTGATCCGAGGAAATCCACCCGCCGAACGGACCCGATTACGCCGTCAAGAGACCTCGGCTGGGATGTATTGGGCATTTGTTCCAGCAGTTCGTTGATTTCAGATCTCAGCCGGGATTTGTGCGAACTTGGTAGGGGCGGCAGGGATCGAACCTGCGACCCTCAGCTTAGAAGGCTGATGCTCTATCCAACTGAGCTACGCCCCCGTCCACGGCACTCCTTCTAATCTAACGTTAGCCGCCGGACTAAAATCCGCGAGAGGGCTTTCTTAACATGGAACAAGGTCCGCGCCGGTTTCGTAGTCTGGTGAAGTGGAAGGTTATGGGAGGGCATGATGAAGTACGCGTGGCCAGTTTTGGTACTCGGCGGGATTTCCCTCGCAGGGTGTGATGATCTTGGGGATTTTTCCCACATAAAAGAAGATTTCCATTACTCGTATGCGATGCCGGCCGGGGGTCATTTAAATGTCGAAAACACCAACGGCTCCGTAGACATCGTAGGCTGGGACCGCAATACGATCGACGTCTCAGGCACAAAATTTGCAGCTAACGCCGACCGCCTCCGAGAGATCAACATCAAAGTCAGTGTCAACGGCAATAGCGCTTCAATCGCAACCGAGACTCCAAAAGATTTCTGGCACGGATCTTTCGGTGCGAAGTATCTGATTCGTGTCCCGGGTCAGACTATGATCGAAAATGTCAAAACGACGAATGGCACCGTAACGGTTGAGGATCTGCGCGGCGGCGGCCATGTCACAAGCACAAACGGACGTATCTCTTTGACGCGCGATACGGGCGATTATGACGTTCACACGACGAACGGCGCAATTGAACTGCAAGATTGCAGCGGGAACGAGCGCGCGCACACGACGAACGGCGGCGTGCATGGCCGCTTGAAAGCAGGTGCTATCAACGCGGAGTCGCAGAACGGAGGTATTGACGTAACCATCGAGCAGCCACAGGACGGGCAAGCTCTTCGCGCTTCCACCACCAATGGCGGTATCACTTTGGCGCTCGAGCAATTTCACGATAACCCTATCACCGCCGATACGACAAACGGCGGCGTAACGCTGCGCCTGCCCGCCAATATAGATGCGAAGGTGAAGCTCGATACAAGCGTATCGAGTATTAGCAATGATTTGACTCTGTCGTCGACAGAGGAAACATCAAAGCACCATCTTTCAGGTCAACTGGGGAAGGGCGGCCCGCTGATCTCGGCATCGACTACCACTGGGAGCATTCATCTCGAGCGGTATTGAATACTCGGCGAATGCCGCTACAATAGGTCCGTGAAGTCTTTCGCTCTTCTGCTGTGCGCATTGGGTTTCCTGACTGCGGCGGCGGAACGGGAAGGAAACTTCAATATACGGTTCGAGCCAACGGCCAAGCTCCAAACCGGCGTGCAAGTTCCGTTTGAGATCCATATCAAAGATGCGCTCAGCCAGCCGTTGCTTGACGCGAAAGTAACGCTTCAAATCGAAACACCGGCTCATGAGCATATGAAAGTCTTTCCTGCTCCGGCGGTTGCGGCTGGTGTCTATGTAGCGAAACCAGTGTTTCCGGAAGCCGGTGAGTGGAATGTTTACGTCGAAGCGTACCGGAGCGATCAGATGAGCGCTCGTATGATTCAGTTCAACGTCCCCGAGTAACGGGACTCTGCCGCCTAGAACATGTATAGCGGCGTGCCGCTTGATGGCGCCGAAATCTCCTCCGGTCCTCCCGCGGCAACCGGCTGACCTTCTAACTCGCCGATCTGCCTACAGTAAATGCCGTTTTCACTGAGGTACACCTCGAGTTCAGCAGGTCGCGGCAGAGAGCCCTGAATCAGAGCTTCCGAAAGCGGATCCTCGATATACTTTTGCAGCGCGCGCCGCAGCGGCCTCGCTCCATAGCTTCGATCGCCGCAAGTCTTGTCGAGGATGTACTTCGCAGCCTCGGGATCGAGCCGGATTTTGATCTGCTTCGCGACAAGATTCCCGTTGATCTGCTCCACAAGCAAGTCAATGATCTTGAGCAGGTCCTCATCGGTAAGGGACGTGAACAGGATCACCTCATCAAGGCGATTTAGAAACTCGGGGTTAAAAGCGCGCTTTACCTCGCCCATTACTTGATCTTCAATTTTTTGCGGAATGCCTGTGGTCGATGGCGCCGAGAATCCGATCTGGCCTCTTTTATCGAGGAATCGTGCTCCCAGATTCGAGGTCATGATGATTATCGTGTTCTTAAAATCGACTGTGTTGCCGAGTCCATCCGTAAGCTGGCCGTCTTCGAAGACCTGCAGCAGAATGTTGTAGATATCAGGATGCGCTTTCTCGATTTCATCCAACAGAATGGTCGAGTAAGGAGCCCGTTTTACACGCTCCGTCAGTTGACCGCCTTCCTCGTACCCGACATATCCTGGCGGCGAACCAATCAGCTTTGAGATGGAGTGTTTCTCCATAAATTCCGACATATCGAATCGGATCAGAGATTTCTCGCTGCCGAACAGGAATTCCGCGAGCGCGCGCGCGACTTCCGTTTTGCCCACTCCGGTGGGTCCCAGGAATAGAAATGATCCCGCGGGACGCTTGGGAGACTTCAAGCCTGCGCGCGACCGGCGAATGGCACGGGAGAGGGCCGAAATGGCCTTCTCTTGGCTGATCACTCGCTTATGGAGCTCCTCTTCAATCCGCAACAGCTTATTGATTTCTTCTTCCTTGATGGAGGTCATGGGCACGCCGGTCCATCGCGCCACTACCTCCTCGATATCGTCTTTCGATACAAGACCCGTCGATGTGTCGTCGAGATTATATTTTTCTCGAAGCTGCCGTAAGTTTTCGCGTTCTTTCCGTTCTTCGTCCGAGTAGAAACGCGCTTTCTCGAATTCATGGTTCGCGATCGCGTTTTCCATGCGATGAACGATGAACTTGATCCGCTTCTGAATGTCCGCCACCTCGGTGGGCAGCGTTGTTTGCCGCAGCTTTACTCGCGCTCCGGCTTCATCGATCAAATCAATCGCTTTATCGGGTAGGAAGCGATCCGGTATGAAACGTGTCGATGTGTATACCGCCGATTCGATTGCTTCATCCGTGTAGGCGACGGCATGGAACTTTTCATACCGTTCCTTGATGCCGAATAGAATTCGAATCGCGTCGCCTTCACTGGGCGGCGGTACTTTCACCGCCTGGAATCGCCGCTCCAAAGACCGGTCTTTTTCAATAGATTTGCGGTATTCGGCAGGAGTGGTGGCGCCAATGCACTGAATCTCGCCTCGCGAAAGCGCCGGTTTCAAGATATTCGCGGCATCGAGCGACCCTTCAGCCGAGCCGGCGCCTACCAACGTGTGCAGCTCGTCGATGAAAATGATCGCGTTCTGATTCTCCATCAGCTCTTTCATGATGGTTTTCAGCCGCTCTTCGAATTGCCCGCGATATTTTGTGCCGGCGACGATGAGAGACAGATCGAGCGCAAGAATTCGCTTGTCTGATAAGAAGGAAGGCACATCGCCGTCCGCAATGCGCTGCGCTAAGCCCTCCACGATTGCCGTCTTGCCGACGCCCGGTTCGCCGATCAATACAGGATTGTTTTTCGTTCGCCGGCACAGGATTTGAACCACACGATCCAGCTCGGAATCGCGCCCAATCAGCGGGTCGAGCATTCCGTCAACCGCAGCCTGAGTGAGATCCCGGCTGAATTCCGCCAATAGGGAGCTCTCTTTTGGGCGATTGGCCGACGTTTTCTCCGAAGCCGAACGCGCGATCTCTTCGCGCACCGCCGAAAGCCGCAGACCTCGCTCGTGCAAGATCTCAGCAGCAAAACTCTTCTCTTCGCGTAACAAACCTAATAGAAGATGTTCAGTTCCAATGTGCTTATGGCTCAACCGTTCGGCCTCCTCGGCCCCATAAGCAAGGACTCGCTTGCATTCGTGGCTCAAAGGCAGATCGACCGAAGTGGAAACCTTTTCGCGTACGGCGGTATGCGCTTCGATCTGCTTCCGAATGGATTCGATGGCGGCATGCGACCGCAAAAACCGGTTCGCGAGCGCTTTATCCTCCCGCAACAAGCCCAACAATAAATGTTCCGTTTCGATGTAAGGACTGCCGAACTGGCTCGCTTCATACCTCGCGAAAAAGATTACGCGGCGTGCTTTTTCGGTATATCGCTCAAACATAAGTGCCACCGTCAAGACGGGTTGCGTCTTGTACTAATCCGGCTTCCTGAAGCTCCATCAGAGACGGCTCATACAGGCTGCCCTTCTTTAACTGTAAAACTCGATCACAACGATTGGCTAGTGCAAGGTTGTGCGTTACAAAAATCGACGTAAGATTGTGGGATCGATGCAGGTCCCATAACAAATTGATGATTACTTCGGCAGTACGGAAGTCCAGGTTACCGGTCGGCTCATCAGCTAACAAAACGTTTGGACGGCCTACCAGCGCTCGCGCCAATCCCACCCGCTGCTGCTCGCCGCCTGAAAGCTCACCGGCGCGATGCGGCCCGCGATTTCCCAGCCTTACTTCCTCCAAGCACGCCGCTGATCTCGCTGCCGCTTCTTCCCGGCTAACGCCTCGGATTAACAAAGGCATCATGACGTTCTCGAGCGCCGTAAATTCAGGCAGGAGAGAAGGATTCTGCCATACAAAACCGATTTCGCGATTGCGAAAGTTCGCCAAAGCGCCTTCTTCCAAAGACGTAGTCTCCCGGCCGCCAAAAAATATCGTTCCGCGCGATGATCTGTCCAAACCGCCCAGCAGATGCATCAGAGTGGACTTGCCCGCGCCCGACTCACCGATGATGGCGAGCCGCTCTCCCCGACGCACTTCGAGCGAGAGATCCTTAAACACAACGAGTTCAGAGCCTCCGGAGCGGTAAACCTTGCTCAGGGATTCCGCCCAGATCGCACTTTCCGTGCTCAAAACTGCCGCCTTTACCTCTAGAGTAAAACAGGATTGCTTCAGCCGGCCCCTCTGGTCAACTGCGGCGCGTTCTATTTGCGAGTTTGTCCGTACTACTTGACGACGATATTCACAAGCTTGTCGGGAATTACGACTACTTTCACGACCTGTTTGCCGCTCGTGAACAATTTCACGCGCTCGTGCTGCAAGGCCAGGCGCTCCAGCTCCTGTTCTGTCGTCCCGAATGGCACTTCCAGATGAGCACGTAGCTTGCCATTCACTTGCACGGGGATCTCGGCGAGTTCCTCTTTCGCCAACACCGGGTCGTAGGTTGGCCAAGCTTGCCGGAAAACCGGACCTCGGTTGCCAAGGCTCTCCCAAAGGTCTTCCGCCACGTACGGTGCAAATGGAGCAATCATCAACGTCAATTTTTCAGATACTTCGCGCAGGCATGGCGGTGAAAGCCGTGATTCGAGCGAAGTCAGCTCGTTCAAGAGTTCCATCAACGATGCGATCGACGTATTGAAGTGCCAGCGGCCGTCGAAATCGGTCGTGATCTTCTGAATCGTCTGATGCAGCTTGCGAAGAGCCTGCCGGTCTGCATTGTTGACCCCGCCATTAACCGGTCGGTCCGCATTTCGCGTGACAAACCGATAAACGCGCGCCACAAAACGGTACTGACCCTCTACGCTCGCTTCATCCCAGTCCATGTCCTTTTCCGGCGGGGCCGCGAAAAGTGTGTAGAGCCGGCAAGTATCCGCCCCATATTTTTCGACCATTTCGTCCGGATCAACCACATTGCCCTTCGATTTCGACATCGCACTCCCACCCATCAGCACCATCCCTTGTGTGAATAGACGCTTCGTTGGCTCGCTGTTCTGGATCAGCCCAATATCGCGCATCATCTTGGTCCAGAAGCGTGAATAAATCAGGTGCAAGATCGCGTGTGTAATTCCGCCGATATACTGATCGATGGGAAACCAGCGCGCAACTATTTCAGAATCGAACGGCGCCCGCTCGTTCTGCGGATCGCAGTATCGATAGAAGTACCAGGACGAGTCGATGAATGTATCCATGGTGTCGCTCTCGCGGCGCGCCGGTTCGCCGCACTTCGGACAACGCACGTTCATGAATGCGTCCACTCCTTCGAGGGGCGACCGCCCGGTTCCGGTAATCTTCACGTCCGGAGGCAACACAACTGGCAGCTCGTTCTCAGGTACCGGCACTATGCCGCACTTTGAGCAGTAAATGACTGGGATCGGAGTTCCCCAATAGCGCTGCCGCGAAATGCCCCAATCTTTGAGGCGATAGGTAATTGCCTTTGATCCAAAGCCGTTTTGTTCGGCGAACGCCGTCATTTTTTCCCGCGCCTCTGAGCTCGACAAGTTGGACCATTCGCCTGAATTATCGAGAATGCCGTCTTCAATAAAAGCTTCAGAGAGCGAACTGTTGACGAGCGTGCCGTCTACGGGGCGAATTACCGGCACGACCGGTATTCCATACTTCCGGCAGAATTCCAAATCGCGCTGATCATGAGCGGGCACGGCCATGATTGCGCCTGTACCGTATCCCATCACGACGAAGTTGCCGATCCAAATCGGAATCCTTGCCGCGTCGAACGGGCGGATCGCCTGGATTCCCGTGAATAGCCCTACCTTCTCCGCGATTCCCGGATCTAGCCGTCCGGCGGCGTCGATCATCTCCTTCACCTTGATCCGGTCGGATTCACGAGTGACCAGCTTTTCAACCATCGGATGCTGCGGCGCAAGAATCAGGCAGGTTGACCCGTAAATCGTGTCTATACGAGTGGTGAAGATTCTGATCCGGTCGTCCGATCCCTCGACCTTGAAGTCAACTTCCGCTCCTTCGGACCGGCCGATCCAGTTGCGCTGCATCGTCAATACGCGTTCGGGCCAGCCATTCTCGAGCTGCTTCATGTCTTCGAGCAGCTCACTTGCATAAGCGGTAGTCTTTAGAAACCACTGCTGCATCGGACGTTGTTCCACCGGCGTAGTCTCGTGCCGCCAACAACAGCCATTCACTACCTGCTCGTTCGCGAGAACCGTTGCGCACTCGGGACACCAATTCAGCAATGCTTCTTTGCGGTAGGCCACACTCCGCTCGAGCATTTTCAGGAAGAACCATTGATTCCAGCGATAGTAAGTCGGGTCGCAGCTCGCGATCTCACGATTCCAATCCAGCGCGAATCCGAGCCGCTGCATCTGCGCTTTCATATGCGCAATATTGGTGAGAGTCCAGTCCTGCGGCTCTCGCCCGGCTTTCAGTGCTGCATTTTCGGCAGGCAAGCCGAAGGCATCCCACCCCATAGGGTGCAGAACGTTATATCCGCGCATCCACATATAACGAGCCAGCGCATCGCCAATCGCGTAGTTACGGACGTGTCCCATATGAAGAACGCCGCTCGGATAAGGCAGCATCTCCAAAACGTAGTATTTCGGCTTTTCTGGCGAATCGGCTACGTAGAGGGCTGTATCTTGCGACCAGCGCTCATACCACTTCTGCTCGATTGCTTTGTGATCGTAAGCTTTTTCGGGGATACTAACTCCTTGAGAGCCTGAACGTTTCGGAGATCGTCGCCTGGCTTATCGACCGGCGTTTCTAGGATGAATGCTTTCGTTCGCAATTTCGGATGGTTGAGAATGCGGCGGAAGCCTTCAACACCAATGTTACCTTCGCCGATGTGGGCGTGCCGGTCCAAGTGTGAGTTCAAAGGGGTCTTCGCATCATTGGCATGAATTACAGGTACATTCTCCAGCCCGAGCGTTTCAGATGCTGCTTGAAGTAACGATTCGAGCCCATCTTCATTGGCGACATCGAAACCCGAGACATAACAATGGCAGGTATCGAGGCAATAGCCGATTGGTATCTCCAGGTAGTGCCCGACTAATTCGCGGATGACAGCCAGCTCGCGAAAATTGCCGCCGAGTTGTGCGCCCGCGCCCGCCGTGTTTTCAAGCAAAATGCTTAACTGCGCTTTGCGTTTCAACTTAGCATCTACGGTGCGCCAAGCGAGCACCAAAGCTTGGGCGGCATTGAATATGCCTTGTTCTGAAGTTAGGCCCTTATAGTTTCCGGGATGTGCAACCACATACTCGGCTCCGATAAGTAGCGCGCGCTCCAGCTCCGCAGCGAATGCGCGGATCGAAAGCTCTCGAATCACAGAGTTGTTCGTAGCCAGGTTAATTAGATAGCTATCGTGAATAACTAAAGGCGCCAGGTCGTGTTTCGCTCGCGCGCGACGTAACAATCGGACCTGCTCCGGGTCGGGAGCCTTAGCGCGCCACATGCGCGGGCTCGCGGAAAGGATCTGAAACGTATTTGCGCCTAACTCGTTTGCTTTGAGGGCGGATCGCTCCAAAGAACTAGCAGTTGACGTATGTATCCCAATTCGCAAATCTCAGGATAGCGACATATCTCATTTCGGAACCCGCTGGTATACTCGGCTTCGTCGAAGCGTTTAGAGCGCATCATATTGTTGATCCAATGCCGCGTTACTTTACTTTGATAGAGGCAGAAGGACTCCTTTCAAAAGTGGAGCGCCTCCTACGCGAATTGGTTCAGTTGAAGCAGAGCTATGATTCTGCCGGTGCCGAGCTCGATCGAATCAGTCAGCGCGTGGCCTTAACCGGCGGGATGATTGTTTCTCGCGAACAGGTTCAGCAGATTCGAATGCGAAAAGACGCGTTCGCTCGCCGCCTTCAGACGTCGGTCGAAGAACTGCAAAATACCGGCTGTCTTCTTAAAGATGTCGATATCGGATTGGTCGACTTCCCCACTCTTTATCGCGATAAAGAAGTGTATCTTTGCTGGAAATTGGGGGAATCGGGGATTAAATTCTGGCATCACCTTGAAGACGGATATCGCGGCCGTCGCCCGATTGATACTGAATTCCTCGAACATCATCGCGGTGACTAAGCGATTTCAAGCCTGTGTTCGCCGGTTAGAACTTCACCAAAATATCCGAATTGTTAAACTAACGCTCGGATGATATTGGCGCGAGAGTTCATCGGGTATCTGTCACGGCAGCTCGTCAGCCGTCTTAGTCCCGGTGCTTTTGAGACGTCAAATCCTGCCGTAGCCGCGGAGTTCATCGCACAAATTATCGGGGAGGATTTATCGTTAGAAGACAAGCTGAACGACGAAGTCCGTGAGCTGCTCGAGGACTATAGCGACTATATGCGCCGCGAAAATGTCTCCTATCACGAGATGTTTCGCCGCATAAAGAATCAACTACTGGCTCAACGGAAAGTCGTTCGCGCTTCGGGTCGTGATACGGGAGATGGCATGAAGCTTTCACGAGATAAGGTGAATGACCTGGCTCACAAGCTCGTGTCGGCCATGCGCAAATCACGCGATTTCCGGGTGCGCAAGGATCCAAACGAGCTTCGGCTTTCGCTGGTTCGCGAGATTACTAGCATCCTGCAGATGGAAGATCGTGTGGATCGCGCGGCTCGACAGAAAATCCGCACGCAAAAGCGGGATATCGCTGAGGGCGGCGAAGAATACGATCTCTTGCACAAGCGGTATTACGCCGAGGAATTAAAAAAGCTCGGCATCAATCTGAACAGTTAGTTACTTGTTTTTTGGAGTGCGCCCGAGGCTAGCCGCAACGGATTAGACGCCTTCCTCAGATCGCGCGAGTCATAAACGACAAATTCACGGTTAGCGAACGCTGGTTTCACGTCGGCCAGTTCATGTGAGCGCCTAAGTACGAAATAATCGACCGGCAGCGACAGCATGCGTTCCATCCGCTGCGGCGAGAAGGACTCCTGCATCGTCTCGTGCCATCGATCCCACCAGTCGTTTGCGAACGACTCGAAAAAATTTAGCAAGCTACCGCTTCGCCAGTCGACCCACAATGCACGCCGCGATTCGCCTCGAAATATTCCTGGGTAGAGATCGCGCCCCGCATCCGGAAACAAAAACATCGAGCTGCCCCAGGTGTTTGCTTCCGCCCAATCCGCAACGTCAGCGATCTCGTTTTCATGGATGGCACGGGTATTTCCAAGGCGGCACACTGTCGCTCCAGCAAACATTGCCAATAGCGGGATGATGAGAACAAAGCGGTGTGCTTTCCTTCCCTGATGTTGAATTAGCAGGTAAACAGAGAGACCGGCGAGCACAAGTGAGAAAGCCAGTTCGGCCAAATGTGCCGGACTCGAGACTCGCAATACGTCAAGAATCCGGGTTTGAAACGGAATCGCAAAGACGACAAAGAACCATACAAAGGTCTCCCATTCTCTTCGCTCCAATGCTGCACGAACGCCAGCAATGCTAGACGTTAACACCGCCATTCCAGCAGTAAATATCAATTCTCTTGCCGGTTGGATCTGAGGAATCAGCGTCCAGCGCAATTTCTCTAAAAAGAGAAATGACACCGGTATGCTAACGATACCGAATAGGGGCAGTGCGATGAGGAACCATCGCATTTGGCGGTTTAGTATCGGCCAAATCCTTGCGGTTGCCCACATCCCGCAGAGCCAAATAGCCAGGTAACTCCAAATCTCTTTCCCCGCCCATAGGGAGACCCATGCGCTACTTGACCAATAGCGTTGAAGATCCGCAACTCGCGCCGGCAGCTTTCCGAAAACTGCCTGCGATTCCACAACTCCCGGCTGTAACTGGGCAAGATTTGCCAGCAAAAGAGCAAAGACAAACAGCGACGTAAGAACTGGCCGAAATAGTGGGCGCAGGTCGCGATCAAAAATAGCTGCCAAGACAATTACCAACCAAAAACTGGCTGCAATGGGTATGTCATAAAGCAACGCCAGGCCACCCGCCAAGCCAGCTAGGAGAGGCTTTCCCCTTGCGAGCAGGCCCATTCCGAGAAGAATGAGTCCCACGGCGAATCCGTACGGTAAAGGTTCTCGCTCCACCAACGCCACTCCGGGACCGGCCAATGTCGCACCTAAATTAAGCAGCGCCGCAACGAGAAACGAAAGTAAATCGGAGAGCCCGACTGCCCTTGCAAGCAAGAAAGCACCGAACACGCTCGCTGCGCGCCAAATAAGCTGCTGAATTACCAATGCTGTCTTGAAATTTATTCCTGGGATTTCGCGCAAAGAAAGAGTAACTTCGTCATAAATCGTGTACTTAAGATGAGGGTGCGTGGCAACCAAGTCGCGAGACAGATATCCCGGGGCGTCAAGCCGCTCGAGCATAGGAACATAGACTTGTGTTTCACCGCGCAGGTAACTATGACCGGGGAAAACTGCAAATTCGAAATAAGTTACCAGCGCGATTCCTACGGATAGGAGAAGCGCTCGCCGCATCTATTGTGCTGGAGTTTTTTCCAATTGCTGTTTAGCCCAGAGGCGGTTCGGATCGAGCTGTACGGCGCGCTGCAAGGCTTGTCTCGCTTCAGAGTTGCGGTTTGATTTCCGTAAAGCTATTCCTCGCCAAAGATAGGCTTCGGCTAAATTGTGGTCCAGCGATATTGCTTTATCGAAATCTTTAAGCGCGAGATCTACCCCACCGCCCATTGAAGGTGGCAAATAAAAATTTCCAACACCGCGGCTCACGTATGCAAGCGCAAGTCCATTGTCAAGTTGTATGGCCTTGTTGATTTCATCGCGAGCGCACTGTCCGTACTTGAGACTTCCGAAAACGGGATTGGCAGGAATCACTTGGCCGCAAAGTTCGCCTAAGAGACGATGGTATTCGGAATTCGCTTCGTTGAGAGAAACAGCTTTCTTCGCTGCCTCTACACCGGCTTCAGCGAGTTGCTCAGCTTTCTTTTTATCGCGCCCTTCAATCGCGACCTCTGCGGCATACGAGTACGCGAGCGCCGTTCGGTATTGGTTTTCGGGCAATTGCGAATTTGCGTGCGCAGCTTGCTGGTATTGCGAGATCATGCCTTCGAGCGCCGCCAAATCCTGGCGATCCCTTGCTTCCTCCAAATCGCTTGTAGAAATGCTTGGTGGGGACGCCAGCATTGAAATTGAAAAAATCCATGCCGGCGCGAGAAACAGGCGCAGTACTTTTATCGACATCAGCCTCCATTGTAAGGAGGCCGGCCCTGCCGCTACAGTTTCAAAATTCTGCGCTGGCCTATAAGAAAGTAAAACCCGAGCGCCACGAGCAAAAGGCCATTCGCGACCATCATCGCCGGCGCAGATGTTTCTTTGATCAGCAAACCCGATACAAGACTGCCGAAGGGCATGCCGCCCCGGAATGCAACGTTGTAGACGCTCATCACTCGTCCGCGCATTGCGCCGCTCACCCGCAGTTGGACCAAAGAAAGATTAAAGGCAAATACGATCATGAGCGATGCACCTGCGGCAAATACGAGCAATGTGCTCAGAACGAGATTCCTCGAAAATCCGAATCCCGCAATCAAAATGCCGAGCAAGAGCATGACCAGCAGTGCTCGCTTCGCTTGTCCGATACGATTCTGGGTTCCTGCCACAACGAGCGCTCCTATGACCGATCCGGCCCCGGACAAGCACAGAAATAATGTAAAGGTGTTCGCATCCCCGTGTAGTACATCGCGCGCCATCACAGGCAGGAACGTGATTAGAGGAAAGGACAAGAGAGTTAGAAGGAATGCGAGCGCGACCAGGCTCGCCATCCCTTCCTGACCCCATATAAACCGTAGCCCCTCGTGCATGCTCTCAAATACCGAGATTTCTTTGCGCTCCGGAACAAAGTGCACCCGGATCATGAGGAGCGCAAAGATCACGGCAAGAAACGAAACTCCGTTCAACGCGAAGCACCAGAACGCCCCTAACTTAGTCAGTGCAATACCGCCTAACATAGGGCCAAGAACACGCGCCAGATTGAATTGGATAGAGTTCAACGCGATTGCGTTCGGAATATCTTCTTTGCTAACCAGCGTGGGAATCAATGCTGAATAAGCTGGTCCGCCAAATGATTGCGCCAACCCCACAGTGAACGAGAGGCACCATATATGCCAGACGCGAACAATGCCTGTTTCGACCAGCCCGGCGAGCAAGAATGCACACATCATCTGTACTACTTGCGACGCTAGCAGCAGATTTCGCCGGCTCTTACGGTCCGCGAACACACCTCCAAATAAGGAGAACAAGAAAATAGGAATCTGTCCGAAGAACGCATCCAGCCCTAAATACACCGACGAGTTCGAGAGCTTGTACACTAACCAGCTCTGAGCGAGAATCTGCATCCAGGTGCCGATGGTTGAGGTACATGCTCCCAACCACAACAAGCGGAAATCCGGATACTGGAACGCTCGAAAGATGCGCTGTAGCACTTAATAAACGGTGAAACAGAAAGCAGTATTGTCGCCTTCCGGGGAGAGAGAGTACTCACCAGGACTCAGCGATTCTGAGGATTCCAGCCGGAACAGCCCCTCATCGAGCCTGCGTACACTCAGATGAAACACCGGTTCATCACTGTTTCTCTTGCGTTTTCCAGATATAACGATTTCTCTCCGTCCATTTCGCACCTCGAAACGGAATAGGCCGAGTTGTTCGGCTCTGAAGCGATCTGGCGAAAAGAGAAAGATCGGCTCGGCCAGCGGCGTTCGAGCCGGTGACGTCGCGCCTGGCACAAAAAAGAGCTGCCCGTCTTTCGATCGTGATTGGCTCGCATTCTGTACTTCGGTCATGACTAACTTGTCACCATGCAACAAGTAAGGCACGTCTTTCTTCTCCGGCTTAGGTCCCGCATATTTGTCCTGAGCTGTCGCGGCCTGTAGCCCAAGTGAGAGTAACGCTAGAAGGATTCGCCGTGTCATATGCTTTATTGTCGAACTCACAGAAATGTTAAAGGCTATAATCGTGACGATTCCCTTCCGTTCGCCGGCCAGTCAAGAAGCGGAATGATAATCACCGCAAAACCTGTATCCCGCCGTGTTTCACAGCTTGTATTGAGCATCTTTGTAGCAATTCTTCTTGCCGGTCTCATTGCGCCGCTGATCAATGCTGCTCATTATCGCGAACGCGTCCGCAGGGCTCTTGAGAATTCCCTCGGCCGGGAAGTCAATTTCCGGAATATTCATTTCACGCTTTTCTCGGGACCTGGCTTCGCGCTCGAAGGCGTGACAATTCAAGAAAGCCGCGCTTTTGGTATTGAGCCATTCGCGTATGTTCCCACTTTAGAGGCGCGTATCCGGGTGGACAAGCTGCTTCTTGGCCGGGTTCAGTTCTCGAGCTTGCGGTTTGTCGACCATCCCTCTGTGAATCTCGTAAAGCGAAGCGATGGCCTGTGGAATGTAGTCGAGCTCACGCGGCGCTTAGCAATCTCGCAACGGGCTACAAACCGGTTTCCGGCTCTCGAAATTTCTGACGGGCGCATCAATTTTAAATTCGGAACGCGCAAGACCACGTTCTATATTGCCGGGTCAGATTTTTCGATTTACCCGGAGGCTTCGGGCAAGCTTTACATCCAATTTTCCGGCTCACCGGCCCGTACGGATCGCCCCGGCAGCGGCTTTGGCCATTTGCACGGCACGGCGAATTGGTACCTTGTTCCGGAAGAGGTGACCGGGAACCAGCTCGAAGCTAACCTCGTACTCGAGCCGAGCAACCTCAACGAAATAGCCACGCTGTTAGAAGGTTACGATGTCGGAGTCCATGGCACCGCAGCGGGTGATCTTCGGATCGATGGTCCTGCGACCGGGCTTCGGCTGGCGGGCGAATTGCGGCTTGACGACGTTCATAGATGGGACCTCCTACCATCTAGCGGCGAGCACTGGCGCATTCGCTATCAAGGCAATGTCGATTTGCTTGCGCACGAACTTCAGGTGGAAACTGTTCCGTTAAGTGCCAACGATGTAATGCCTGTTGCCTTTCAAATGCGCGTCAATGATTTCCTGGTCCGACCAATATGGTCTGCGCTAGTTCGTCTGAATGATGCGCCGGCTAAAGATCTGGTTCCACTCGCCAAGCGTATGGGCATCGCTTTACCTGATGGGCTCAGCCTTGAGGGCACGGTTGATGGTGCGATCGGCTATTCGAGCCAATCGGGAATCCAAGGCGGCGTTCTGCTTAAAAATCTCGCCGCGAGTCTGCCTTCTGGCCCGCCGCTCCGTGCCGCCAATGCAATCGCGACTATCTCTCCTGAATGCGTTCATTTTGATCCCATTGCGATTGGGACGCCTTTCGACGGCTCCCTCCAGATCGGTGGTGACTACTATCCGTCAACCCGCCACCTTGCGGCATTGCTCGACGTATCTCGATTTCCCGTTGATGCGCTCAATCAAACCGTTGGCGCATGGTCCGGTACGCCGGCTGCACTCTCCGCTTTTGCCGCTGGTGATATGAGCGGTCGATTGGCATACAACCGTGACGAATCGGAGCCGCCCCTATGGTCCGGTCAGCTGGAATTTGTGAATGCAAGCTTCGTTCTCCCCGAATTCAACGTTCCACTCACGCGCTCGCAAGGCCGGATGAGTTTCGGTTCCAATAGCTTCGATATCGAGCGCTTCTCAAGTGACGTAGGGGATCAAGAAATAGACGGCGATTATCATTACAACGCCGCACTGAAGCACCCTGAGCGTGTACATCTGCATCTGTCTTCGGCTGATCTTGTCCAAACTGAAGCCGCATTCGAGCCTACTCTGCGAGCGCAAGGTCTTCTCGCGCGTCTCCATGTGGGAGGCCGTGCGATTCCTTCCTGGCTTGCTTCGCGAAATCTGGAAGCCGATGTCGCGGTTGACAACTTTACCGTGAACCGCGTAAAGCTGGGCTCTCTCCGCGCTCATGTGATTTGGGAAGGACCGAAATTCCGATTCACTTCTGTCCGGTTGAACTCGCCGGAAGCATCGGTATCGGCTTGGGGGACGTTAGATGTCGTCGGTTATCTGCCGAAGTATGGATTTAACGCCGCGGTGAAAAATTTTACCTGGCGCGGTGGGCTTCTCCAAGCCGAAGGTACCATCGAAACATCGGGTACAGGCTCTGAGGCGCTGAGGAATCTTCATGCGAGCGGCACTTTTTCAGGCGAAGATGTGAGCCTCTCGCCGGAAGACGAATTTGCGGCGCTCTCGGGCTTATTCGAACTCTCTTTGGAACCAGGCTGGCCTGACCTGCGGCTTTCTAATGTTCAGGCCTCTGACGACGAAGCTTGGAACGGTCAGGCTGTCAGCAGAAGCGACGGCAAGCTCATTTTTGAGCTCGAACATGCAGGTCAGCAGCGACGCGTCGTCAGTACGCTGGCGCCCGAAACGCCGGTCGCTTCGTCCGTCCTCAAAGGTTCAGAAAATCGCGCGGAAAACTTCATCCGCCTCCGCTAAAATCGACTTCGAGGGATGAAGTATCTTGAAGGTCTGAACCAGCTCGTTCGTCGTTTGCGGCAGTATCGGACCGAGAATGAGTGGGCATCGGCTATCCTCGACAGCGCTTCGCAGTTCGGGCAGCAGATCGCACTCTTCAGTTTTCAAGACGGCAATTTGCGGCTGCGCGGCCAGCGAGGTCTGAATCTACCGGGAAGTCTCTCCCTCAATATTGCCTCCGCCGCTGCGTTTCAAAGCGCGATTAGCTCGCGGGACTCTGTAATCGCTCTGAGAACCGCTCCGGAGGTAGGCGAGTCGCTTTGCTCGCCTGATCCCAGCGCACGCGCGTACATTATTCCGATCGAGAACGGATCGCGCGTTGTTGCACTCCTCTTTGTGGCCGGCAAGCCAATCGAACTAAACGCAATCGATCTGATCGCCGGCGTCGCCTCAATGGCCCTCGAACGGGAAGCGAACAGGACTCTTCATACGCAGATTGCGGCTCAAAGCAATAGAAAGAAGTTGGGGGCAGAGTATCCGAGGAAGTTGGCTTAGCCTTCTCTTGCTCATTGCAGCGTCGTCTGTAGCCTTTGCACCACCGCGCAGTCCAAAGAAGACTGCGCGACCCGCTATCCACACGCCCAAGGTTGTTGGTATTGCGGGCCTGATTGCAGTCGCGCAACACCAGCTTGATCTGGGTAATTTGCCTGCGGCGGCGCAATCTGCCGAGTCAGCTTCTAGCAAAGCGCCGATGCTTGACGATTACGCGCAATACATTCGCGCTCAGGCAGAGTATGGGCTCAAGGACTATGTCGAGGTAGATAAAGCTGCTACGCGCGTCTTCAATCAAGTACTGCTCTCGCCGTTTGTGGGTCCGGCTGCAGCCATCGCCGTTCGCGCCGAGCTTGATAGCGGCAGCCCGAAACAAGCCCTCGAACTGGTAAAGAAATACTACGATCGAATACCGCAGCCCGCGGCGGACCTGCTTCTCGCGCGGAGTTTCGAAGCGGTTAACGATCTGGCCCAGGCTGTCGAGTATTATGAGCGAGTCTATTACAACTATCCGAGCGCCAGAGAAGTTACTGATGCCGCAAATGCGCTCGTGACTCTGAAGCAGCGCATGGGCGATGCTTATCCCCCTCCGTTGCCCGCCGCAATGATCGCACGCGCGCAGAAGCTGTTTGATGCGAAGAACCCGGCCGCAGCACGGATTGAACTCGCTGCTGCGATTCCGCAAATCGGAGGGGCTCAGCGCGACTTGGCTCGCGTGCGCCTCGGTGAGGCTGATTTTCTCAGTAACAATACCGCTGCGGCTTTTCAGTATCTGACCGCGCTGAAGGTTGACGATCCCGAAGCCGATGCAGAACGCATCAATTATCTAGTCCGCTGCGTGCGCAAACTGGATCGTCATGGCGATGTAAAGCCGTTTTTGAAACAGCTCGAAGAGCAGCACGCAAATTCGCCATGGCGTCTCGATACGCTAATCCTGGTCGCCGATCAAGCTCGCGTCGACAATGACGCAAGCACGTATTTGCCTCTCTATCGAACGTGCGCGGATACTTTCTCGTATGACTCCAAAGCGGCCTGGTGTCACTGGCGAATTGCCTTTGAAAGTTATCGCAGAGACCAGGACACGTATGATTCGTTGCGCAGCTATATCGAGGACTATCCCGATTCGAATGACGTCAACAATGCGTTGTATTTTCTTGGCCGGCTTCAGGAACGCAAAAACGACGCGGGCGCCGCTCGCGCCTGTTATGAAGAGCTGATTAAGCGATTTCCGAATAGTTATTACGCAATCGAGGCTCGCGACCGACTGAGCCAGTCCGGTCTCAAGGCGGCGACTCCCGACTCGGCGACGGTCGAATTCCTGGAGTCAGTGGACTGGCCTCCGCGTCAGGAGTTCCCAAGCTTCTTGCCAGGTGAAACAGCGCAAGCTCGATTGGATCGATCGCAGTTGCTGCGACTTACCGGACTCAATGATTTTGCCGAAGGCGAACTAAAGTTTGGAGCGCGCAACGATGGCGAGCAGGAAAATGTCTATGCCTACGAGCTAGCGAAGCTTGCTGCCGAGCGCAACGATCCCGATCAGGCGCTGCGATACATAAAAGCATTTGCTCCGGGATATCTCTATATGCCGCTCGACGAGGCGCCCATCCCTTTCTGGAAACTCGCGTTCCCAATTCCATATCGAGTTTCGATTGAGCAGCACAGCCGGGAACAAGGTCTCGATCCATTTCTTGTAGCTGCGCTAATTCGTCAGGAATCTGAATTCAACCCAAACGTCATTTCGCACGCAAATGCGTACGGGCTGATGCAGGTTTTGCCTTCTACGGGCCGAGGATTGTCGCGGCATTTCCGCGGGCGCCGTTACAATGCCGCGCAATTACTAAACCCGGATCGCAATGTCCAGCTCGGCACTTATTATTTCCGGAACCTACTAAACTCGTTTGACGGCCAACCGGAACTCGCGCTTGCTTCCTATAACGCCGGTCCAGGCCGCGCCGCCCTTTGGCGGAGTTGGGGTCCGTTTCGCGAACAGGCTGAGTTTATCGAGACCGTTCCTTTTCACGAGACCCGCGGATACATTCAAATCGTGCTACGCAACGCTGATGTCTATCGTCGCCTCTACGCCGGGAGCGTGCCAGACGTACCGGTTTATCGTCCGAAACCGCCGCCCAAAAAATCTAGCGCCAAGCGAAAGAATGCTAGCGCCCACAAAGCGCGCTGACCTCATGCCGGAAAGCACGGGAGAGCGGCCACTCTGTTGTTGTAGCCGCTAAGATTAGAAACATGATTTCGCAGGAACCCACCTTAACAGCGGAACAGCTGTCGTCGGCCGAAATCAGCGAGCTGACGGCCCGGTACACATATGGAACCTGGCGTTTTCAGAAGGGTTGGAAACCGCTTCATATCGTCGATGCTGATGGGTGTTATTTCACAGATGCCGCCGGGAAGAAATACTTAGATTTTTCCGCGCAGTTGATGTGCGTCACGTTAGGACATAAGAACCGGGCTGTCGTTCAGGCGATTCGGGAGCAAGCCGAAAAACTTCCGTATATCGGGCCCGCTTACGCGACCGATGTGAGAGCAGAATTGAGTCAGCTTCTGCTCGAGGTTCTGCCGAAAGGCTTGGAGAAATTCTTTTTCACAACTTCCGGCACCGACGCAAACGAAGCGGCGTTCAAGATCGCGCGCATGGTGACGGGGAAAACGAAAATCATCTCCCGGTACAGGTCCTACCATGGCTCGACCAGCGGATCCATTGCAGCCACCGGAGATATGCGGAGATGGGCGATGGAACCGGCTGGCAAAACCCCTGGCGTGATTTTCGCCCCCGAAGTGAATTGCTATAAATGTCCAATTCGCCACACGTATCCCGGCTGTGGAATTGCGTGCGTCGAGTACGTCGAACACATGATCTGTAACGAGAGCGACGTTGCGGCAGTGATTGTCGAGCCGGTCGTGGGCACAAATGGGGTTCTCGTCCCGCCGCCCGAATACATGCCTCGGCTCCGTGAAATTTGCGATCAGCATGCTGTTGTATTAATTGCCGATGAGGTAATGACCGGTTGGGGAAGAACTGGGAAATGGTTTGCGATGGATCACTGGAATGTTAAACCGGACATTCTCACAACGGCAAAAGGCATAACGAGCGCCGCCATTCCGCTGGGTCTGTGTGCGACCACACCGAAGATTGCGTCCTACTTCGACACGCACTATTTCTCCCACGGGCACACCTATGAGGCACATCCGCTCACGCTGGCACCGGCAATTGCCGCCATTAATGAAACGAAGAGAATGAGCCTTGTCGAACGATCCGCGGAGCTCGGCAGTTATTTAGGATCCAAGCTCAGTGAGATGAAGGCGAAACATCCATCAATCGGCAATGTTCGCGGTCTCGGCCTGTTTTGGGGCGTCGAGCTGGTGAGGAATCGCGAAACAAAAGCTCCGTTCAACACTGCTGCGGATAAGGTGACGGGCGTGCCGCTAATGGTCGATGCGATCGCTTCGCGCATGATGAATAACGGTGTATATCTTCAAGCGTGGGTCAGTCACTTTGTCATTGCGCCGCCTCTGATCATCACGCGAGAAGAAATCGATTTCGCGCTTCGAGTGTTCGACGAGGCATTGAACATGGCCGATGAAGCTGTCGAGCACTGAAGCTGCTCGCCTGGTCTGATGAACGCGTACCGCAGCAGCACATCTTCGAGTCGTGAGCAGTGATTATGGGCGGTTACAGCCGGTTAATCAAACTGGCGACGTATCCGGCACCGAAACCGTTATCAATATTCACGACCGCGACATTGCTGGCACAACTGTTCAGCATGCCGAGCAGGGCGGCAAGCCCCTGAAAGCTGGCGCCATATCCAACGCTGGTCGGTACCGCAATAACCGGACAGGAAACGAGCCCACCCACAACGCTTGGCAGCGCGCCTTCCATCCCCGCGCATACTATCGCGACACGCGCTTGAGTGAGGCGCTGATGGTGGTGAAGCAGCCGGTGAATACCGGCGACACCAACATCGCAGATCGCTTCGACATCGTTGCCCATAACCTCCGCCGTTAATTGCGCCTCTTCCAGAACGGGCAGATCGCTCGTCCCGGCGCAGACCGCGACAATTTTACCTTTGCCGTGTATTTCCCTATCACGCCAGACGCGCACAACACCGGAACGCGCGAAATGTTCTGTTTCAGGAGCGAGTGAAGCGATGCGCGCCGCCATTTCAGGAGTCGCTCGGGTGAGTAGAAGATTCGGGGATCGGCCGAGGAGCGCGGCCGCAATGCTTGCAACCTGCTCCGGATCTTTGCCCTCGCCGAGAATGACTTCCGGCATTCCGTGCCGTAACGCCCGGTGATGATCGACTTTCGCAAAGCCCAAATCTTCGAACGGCATGTGCCGGAGGCTATCAATTGCCGCCTCTATTGTCGTCTCGCCATCGCGAACCTGCTCGAGAAGGTCTTGAAGCCGCCGTGAGTCCATCTTTATTTTGTGAACGGTCTCGCTAAGATGGTAGCGTTCCCCGGATGGCTCGCTTCTGGAAACGCCTGCGCCTCACACTCGAAATGATTAAGTTCGAGCATTCGGTGTTTGCCCTGCCATTTGCGTTAACCGGCGCGCTGCTGGCCTGGCGAGATAGCCACTTTGAAATTCCAGGTCTCGCGGGGCGGTTTGGTTGGATTATTGTGGCCATGGTTGCGGGGCGATCGGCCGCAATGGCTTTCAATCGCATTCTCGATGCGGAGATTGATGGACGCAATCGCCGCACGGCAAACCGCCATTTACCTACTCACGTCCTATCGCCCGGGTTTGCGTGGGGCTTCACATTCGCGAGTGCATTCATTTTCTTGTGGGCAGCGCGAGAGCTCGGGCGTTTATGCTTTTTCCTTGCACCAGTGGCACTCGCGATTTTCTTCTTCTATTCCTATTCAAAGCGCTTCACGATGTTTTCCCATCTGATTTTGGGGTTTTGCCTGGGCATGGCTCCCGCTGCGGCGTGGATTGCGCTCCGGGGTGCTCTCGACGCGCGAATTCTCTGGCTGACTGCCGCGGTGATGTTCTGGACGGCGGGATTTGATGTGATCTATGCCTGCCAGGATATTGAGTTCGATTGCGCTGAGGGTTTGTGCAGCATTCCGAAACGCTTTGGCGTACGTAACGCTCTGCTCATCGCTCGCGGACTGCATGCTGCCATGATCGTGTGCGTGATCGCTCTCGTCATCTCATTTCATCTTGGAGCGTTGAGTCTCGCCGGTGTGGCGGCCGTCGTCACCCTACTGATCTATGAACACGGACTCGTGAAACCCCACGATTTATCGCGGGTGAATGCTGCCTTCTTCACCGTGAATGGCTACGTCAGCGTTCTCTTCTTTATATTCTGGGCGGCGGATATCTTAACTCATCGCACCTACTTCTAAACATGCGACCGCTCATCGAAGACTCGCGTCTGAAGCCCATCTTCAATAAGGTAGAGTGCGGTGAACGCCTGAGCTTTGAAGATTGTGTCGTGATGTATCACAGTCCCGATATTCTGTCGCTCGGCTATATGGCAAATCTGGTTCGGGAGCGGATGCATGGAAATGTCACATATTTCAACGTGAACCGCCACATCAACCCGACGGATGTCTGCGTAGCGAGTTGCCGCCTCTGCGCTTTCGGCAAGAAGGCGAAAGATCCGCATAGCTACACGATGTCATTGGAACAGGTCTGGGAGATTGCCGGGAAGGGCTACGCCGAAACTGTCACCGAGTTCCATATTGTTGGCGGATTGCATCCCGAGCTTACACTCGATTGGTATTGCGAGATGATCGCTGGCCTCAAGCAGCGCTATCCAGACGTGCATCTGAAGGCGTTCACGATGGTGGAGGTGGCTTATCTTGCAAAACGCTCAAGGATCTCGATACGCGAAACGCTGGAGCGGCTAAAAGATGCGGGAATAGATTCGATGCCGGGAGGTGGAGCGGAGATTTTTTCAGAGCGCGTGCGCCGCATAATTTGCGATCACAAGATCGATGGCGACGAATGGATCGAGACCGCGCGGACCGCGCACGAAATCGGTCTGAAGAGTAACTGTACGATGCTGTATGGCCATCTGGATACAGCAGAGGACCGGGCCGACCATCTCGTTCGTTTGCGAGCGTTGCAGGACGATACTAGCGGATTCGTAACATTCATTCCGCTCGCATTTCATCCCGACCACACGGCCCTGAGCCATTTGCCGAAGACGACCGGTTTCGACGACCTGAAGCAGATCGCGATCTCGCGATTAGTCCTGGACAACATTGCGCATATTAAGGCCTACTGGATCATGATGACGCCCAGCGTTGCGCAGGTCGCCCAGCGCTTTGGTGCGAACGATATCGATGGAACCGTCGTCGAAGAGAAAATTTATCATGATGCTGGCGCTACCACAACCCAGCACCTCCGGCGTCAAGATCTGCTTCGATTGATTCGTGAAGCAGGGCGAGAGCCGGTCGAGCGCGACACAGCATACCGGCCCGTGACACGAACTGAGTCCACGTTTACTGTGCTTGTGTAGGAGATCCGGCGAAAGCGATTCGCAACGTGCGAAGAATTGCTAATAATTTACCCAGCCGCCGGCCAGATCGTGGATTCTTCTTGGCCGCGGCACTAATGATTGCGGAATGAATGACTCCGTTTGAAGGAAGCAGCGCTCCGGAAAGCGAGCTTGATGCGCATACCGCTCCTTGTACCGTCATAGAGGAAACCCATTGCCTTCCGTCTTCGTCGATAGCTGTTAGGTCTCTCAAATCCAAGATGAGCTTTCGGTTTCCGAGCGTTGTTTTAGCTGTGCGCCAGCAGCCATTAAGCTCTTCCAGATCGGCGCTCGTCAGTTCACCAATGAGTTGCAGACGGCAGGCGCTGACGCCATCATGGATGTAATACTTGAAGCGTGACGAGCGAACAAACGTGTTCGGAGGCTCGGAAGCCGGCGACCCTGCCCGTTCTGTATTCGATTTGTCACTTTTCGATTCCACCATACGGTATCGTTTGATTTGATTCTCGCAATGAGATCTGTGTTCCACGTTTTTCGTGCCGCCGCTACTCACCGGTGCATAAGTAAACGTGTGCTCTGCGGAGTTTTATCTCTGGTGGCGTTTGCGATTGCGGTGAACGTGGCGCTGTGCCAGGAAACCCAGAATTCTAGCACCCAGAGCAGCTCTTCCGCGTCGCAGCAGCCTTCTCAAAATCCTCAACAACCGGGACAACTGCCCCCGCGTGAACAACCTGGCGTTCAAGCCCCCGGCAAAACTCCGGAGGGGGAAGACAAGAGGATCTTCGGCGTGCTACCCAACTATCGCACTGCTGAGCAACGTGCCGAGTACGAACCGATCAGCGCAAGCCGCAAAATGAAGATCGCGCTCAAGGATTCCTTCGATTATCCACTCATGATTCTCGCCGGAGCCTACGCGGGTCTTTACCAGCTTGAGGATTCGCATCCGCAATTTGGGCAGGGACTCGCGGGCTATGCGCGCCGGCTGGGCACTTCCTATGCGGATCAAGTGAACGGCAATATGTTGACCGAGGGTATTATGCCGATCTTGTTGAAGGAGGATCCTCGCTATTTCCGGATGGCTCACGGCCCAAAGAAACGGCGCACTCTGTATGCCCTAAGTCGAATTTTTGTCACGCACACCGATTCGGGTGGTACTTCTTTCAATTACGCAGAGGTGATAGGGAACGGAATGGCCGCCGGAATAGGACTCGCCTACTACACCGACAATCGCAACGTGCCCGATTTCATGTTGAACTGGGGTACGCAGTTAGGCACGGACGCGACGTCGCAGGTATTGAAAGAATTCTGGCCGGACGTGAAGCGCTGGTGGTTGGTGCGGCACGGTAGGCTCAACCCTGGCAATTCGCAGATTCCATAGCTCACTTCGTCCAATCGATTATCCGCAGCCCTTTTACCCGCGAAAACTCTCTTGTATTGGTAGTGATCAGGGCCGCCTCACGGCTTAACGCTGTTCCGGCGATCAGCAGATCGAGCGGCCCAATCAGCAATCCGCGAGATTCAAGATCTATTCGGACGCGAGCCGAGTTTTCTGCCGCTTCACGATCAAACGGAACCTGAGGGAAAGCCTTGAGGAGTTCGGTGGCGAGTTCCCGGCGCCGACTAGTCCCGATCTTGAGAGTCCCGTACTCGATTTCGTACGCGACCACACTGGGAATCGCTAGGTCGCGAGGCGAACCCGCCTGAAGACGCGAGACTACCGCTTCGTGACCTTTCAAATATTGGATGATCGTGTTGGAATCGACCAATATCACTCAACAGATTTCCGCTTTACGTCTCGTCCGTAGCCTCTGCGAATTGTTTCAAGGCTGAGGAATTCAGGAACTGCACCCGCTGCATCCAGTACGCTCTTGGGCCATGTATCTCGAAGGTTCTGCGAGATTTGATCAGCAATCCACCGGCTTACAGAGGTCTGTCTTTCCTGGGCCGCTTTTCGGGCCTTGTTCTCGATGTCATCTGGCAAATAGATTGTGATCTGTGCCATATACGATACAGTATACTGCCTACGGCGTGCACGAGCTACCCGGTAGATATCGGCGAATTCACTAATCGTGGCTCAGCGAACCGGCTGCCCGCGAGAGCTCGAGCTCTTCGGAGTTATGGTTTTCTTCCGGATGATTGTGATTATGGTTGTAATTCAGCTTTGTCAAAAACGTCGTATCGAAACGGCCTGAGACAAACGCGTCACTCGACAAAATTTGCTCGTGCAGCGGAATTGTTGTATGAATTCCTTCAATTACAAACATATCGAGCGCGCGTTTCATTCGCGCGATTGCTTCATCGCGATCGCTGCCATGTGTGATTAGCTTCGCCACCAGTGAATCGTAATAAGGCGGAATCACGCTATCGGTGTAAGCAGCCGTATCAACCCGCACCCCAATGCCGCACGGCAGGTTCAAGCCCGTAATTCGCCCCGGCGAAGGAGCAAATGTTTCCGGATTCTCAGCGTTGATCCGGCACTCGATAGCATGACCGGAAAACGAGATCGGTCGGGGCAGAATGTCGTCGAGATGCTCGCCCGCCGCGATTCGCAATTGGCTCTTCACGATATCGACTCCCGTCACAAATTCAGTAACCGGATGCTCGACCTGTATTCGCGCGTTGACCTCAATAAAATAGAGCTCTCCGTTTTCATCCATCAGGAATTCCACCGTTCCCGCGTTGGTGTATCCGATGCTCCTCATGGCCTCGCGGAGGCGATCCGACGTGCGCGCCCGAAGCCCGGGAGAAAGGGCAGGCGAAGGAGATTCCTCCAGTAGCTTTTGGTGGCGACGTTGTATTGAGCACTCGCGCTCACCAAGAATCTCTACGTCGCCATGCTCATCGCCGAGGAATTGGAACTCGATGTGCCGCGGAGCTTCGATCAGTTTTTCGAGATAAACATCGCCGCATGAAAAAGCCGCCGCAGCTTCGGATTGCGCTTGCGCAACAAGAGCAGGCAGCTCCGATTCGCAGCGCGCGATGCGCATACCGCGCCCCCCGCCGCCCTCCGCGGCCTTCAGCATAACAGGATAGCCGATTTCATCGGCTAAACTCAAAGCTTCTTCCGCACTGTTCAGGACGCCGCGCGATCCGCGCAATATCGGGATTCCAGCGCTCTCAATGATGGTACGCGCGCGTTGCTTTGATCCCATTTGACGAATAACTTCGGGTTTAGGGCCGATGAACTTAATCCCGGAAAGTTCGCACACTTCCGCGAAATCCGCATTCTCACTGAGAAAGCCATACCCTGGATGTACGCCGTCGACATTTGTGATTTCCGCCGCACTGATTACCGACGGGATATCCAAGTAACTCCGCGAGCTCTTAGCTGGACCGATGCAAATCGCCTCATCTGCGAATCGAACGTGCAAACTGTGGCGATCGGCCTCTGAATAGACCGCAACGGTCTTGATGCCGAGCTCCTTGCACGCGCATATCACTCGCAGCGCGATTTCACCCCGGTTAGCGATTAGAATCTTGCGAAACATGAGTGCTTTTGTTCTTAAACAGGCCGAATGAGAAACAGCGTCTCCCCGTATTCCACCGGCCGGCCGTTTTCGACCAGTTTCGCCACCACCGTGCCGGCTACTTCCGCTTCAATCTCATTCATCAGTTTCATTGATTCGATAATGCAAAGCACTTGGCGCGGCTCGATACGATCACCCACCTTGACGAAGGGCGGAGCATTGGGAGATGGCGCATCATAATAGGTTCCCACAATTGGAGATGTCACCTTTATGTTCTTGTCTTCTTCTTGCGGGGAAGATGCGGGCGGAGCAGCCGATGGCTCAGACGGCGGAGGCGTCACCTGCGGTTGCGGCGGCTGAATGGGAATTGCGTGCGAGGTTGTGACCGGAACCGGTATTGCCGCTGGAAACGTCATTTCCGGATTGGCAGGTCCAGCCGCAGTACGAATTCGCACTTTATTCTCACCTTGCTGAACCTCGAGCTCATATATTCCTGTATCGCGGGCCACGTGAATCAACTCTTTGATCTCGTCGATGCTCATTATTTATTCTTTCCGCGGCTAAACAGGAGCAGAGTTTATAGTACGACCAATTCTTTCCCTGTAGGAGTTAGAATCTCAGACCCACGGGCCGTTACAACTACTGTGTCTTCGATGCGGACACCGCCAATCCCCTCCGCATAGACGCCCGGCTCAATTGTGACCACCATTCCGGGCTCTAACTTGGTTCTTTCCTTCCGGCCTATGCGGGGTTCCTCGTGAATCTCTAGCCCAAGCCCGTGCCCTGTCGAATGGACGAACAACTTGTCCAATCCGTGGCGGCGCAATACATCACGCGCGATGCGATCCACTTTTGTACATGAAACACCCGGGCGCACTGCATCGATCGCTGCAAGTTGGCTTTCAAGGACCGCCCGATACATTCGCCGTGCTTTTGGGGACGGCTGGCCAACGGCATGGGTACGAGTCATATCGCTGGCGTAACCGGCGACGGTCGCGCCCATATCCACCAATAATAATTGATGCCACTGGATTGGGTTAAGCGTCGGGCGCGCGTGCGGTAACGCGCTGCGCGGGCCCGAGGCCACAATCGTCTCAAACGCTTTACCGTCCGCGCCCAACTGTCGCATTCGATATTCAAGCTCGGCCGCCAAATCGAGTTCCGTCATGGACTGACGAAAGTGTTGCAAAGCTCGTTTGAGAGCCTCAGAATTCAGTTCGACTGATGATCTTATTAGCGCGATCTCCTGCGGAGATTTTGTCGCGCGCAGCTTTTCTACCGCGCCAATCGTGGCTTTCAACCGAATTCCCTGACCCTCTTCCCTAATCTGTTGGTAGCCCTCAAAACTGATTCGGTTTTGCTCGAACGCAATCGATTTCAGACGCATCCGGTGGGCCGATTTCACAAGCTCCTTCGTGAGCGGCCCTTTGGCAATCTTCAGTTCGCAGCCGGACTCCATTGCTGCCTGAGTCCCATATCTAGGATCCGTAAAAAGAATGCTGCGATCCGGCGTAACGAGCAATGCGGCGTTGCTGCCGCTGAAGCCACTCAGGTAGCGAACATTAGGAAGCGCCGTTGTGACAAACGCATTGGCGCGAGCTTCTTTGAGCAGAGCGAGGAGGCGCTTCTGGCGAGCTGCGAACTCGGCGTCCTGTTCCAATCCCGTTCTCAAGGCCTAAGCAACAATTTGCCGGTTGTCTTGCGCCCTTCGAGATCGCGATGTGCAGTTGCAGCATCCGCTAAATTGTAGGTCTTGAAAATTTGAACTTGGAGCCGCCCGCCTGCGATCCATTTGAAGAGATCAGATGCGCGCCACTTTAACTCGTTTGGATCGCTGACGTAGTTCCCCAGACTGGGCCTAGTGAGGAATAAAGATCCCTTCTGGGTTAATACGAGCGGATCGAACTGCCCGACCGGACCGCTTGATTGCCCAAAGCTAACCATCATGCCGCGAGGCCGCAAACAATCCAAGCTTTTGTGAAAAGTCGTGCTGCCAACCGAGTCGTAAACAACATCAACCCCTTGATCCTGAGTAAGTCGCTTCGTCTCTGCGACGAAATCAGTTTGAGTATAGAGGATCACGTGGTCCGCGCGATGTTCTCTCGCGAGTTGCGCTTTGGCTTCGGTGGAAACGGTTCCAATGACGGTGGCGTCTGCGATTTTCGCCATCTGCACGATCATCAAACCAGCGCCTCCAGCAGCAGCATGGATCAGGCAGGTATTGGCCGGTTTCAGAGCGAAAGTCGAATGCGTCAGATAATGCGCCGTCATCCCTTGCAGCATCACCGCGGCGGCAGTTTCGAAACTGACGTTACCCGGCAATTCGACCAACATGGATTGCGGGACCACCGCGTATTCTGCATAAGAGCCGCGCGCCATTGCATACGCGACTCGCGTGCCGATTTTGAGATTCACGCTCTTACCTACCGCGGCAATGGTTCCCGCGGCTTCACTGCCCAACTTTACCGGGCTTTCATTTGCTTTATATAAGCCGTTTCGGAAGTAAACGTCGATAAAATTTACGCCGATCGCTTCAATCTTGACGAGTACCTCGCCTTCACTGGGCTGAGGCGTGGGTAAATCCATATATGCGAGATTTTCGGGACCACCGGGCGGGTCGGCGACAACGGCTTTCATATCTGGTGATTGTATGACGCGGGCACTTTCCTACCCGCAATTGAAATTGAGCTATGCCAGTCAAATTCAGGGCATCTTATCTCTAAGATTCGCTTGCACTGCTCCGGGAGTATAGGCGCGGAAAGTCTGCCGAATTCTGTCGCCGTGTTACAGCGGGAGAACCTAGCCAGCAATGGTGCTGTAACGAAATTACTACTTAGGAACGAGCGGATCAGTATCCGCGACTTCCTCGACGTTTACAAGAGGAATCTTTGCGCCAAGCTCGTGATTCATTGATTCGATGTATGCATTCGCGAGAATGGCGTACCCGGTGTTCGTCGGATGTACTGCGTCCAGAGAGAAGATTCCGCCGAGATACTGCGTTGTCAAATGGTGTTTGCCCACCGTATATCCATTCCTTGTAATCTCCGCGAATAATTTGTTCACATCCACAAGTGCCGCGCCGCTCTTCTTTGCAGCCGCTGTAATAACGATGTTGTAGTCATGCACGGCAGTTCTAACGTCAGCAATTAGAGAAGCACTCCGAACTGCGTAATCTGTGCAGATATTGAACGTAGTAGTCTTCGGATTCGCGATGCTCGGCACCACGTAGTCGTTTGGACCCGCGCCGGAAGGTGGTGCATGGCAGATTGCTTCGAACTCATCAACACTGAATAGGAATGGCACTTCGGTCACATTAGGAACGTTAGAGACGACAAGCTGCGCCCCCGATTCCAAATTCAAACCTTCTAACAAGAAAGTGTATGCTTCTGAAAATTTCTTGAGACTTGTCGGCGGGATGCCATCAATCAGACTCTGTAAGACGTCATTGCTGCCCAGCGAAATCAGAATCGTTTTCGGTTTCAGCTCGATGGCGCATGCGGCCTCACTGAAAAGGACATCCCCATTAGGAAGGGGATACACGCCGCAAGGGGTCGCTCCCTTTTCTAGGCTTGGGAAACCTAAGACTTCTATGGTCAGGACGTCCTCAACGCTTGCGTTCTTGAGATCTTTCTCTACTTTCGCCACATTCACCGAGTGCAGAATTGCATCAATAACCGTGTACCCCGGAACAGACAGGTCCCGAGTCTGGACGGTTAGCGGCGGTTCGCGGCGACCGGTCTTCGTCCCGCGAGTCACTATGTCCTTGCCTTCCAGAGACAACACAGGCGGAATGCCAGGATAAGCAATCAACGGGAGATCCAGATCCGTTTTCGCTTGCCGAGCTATGAAAGCGGCAAACCCGAACCTCTGTCCTCCACGCGGAGCGAACTTATCGCTCTCACTGTCATAAAGCGAGAAGTTTTGGAACCCTGCGCCAAGGGAGTCCCCGATTACAACAAAGTGCGAAAGATCTGGCGCCTTCGATGCGCGATTGGCATCAGCAGACCATGCCGGAAGAATTGCAAGCGCTAGAAAGATGAAATTGCGCGAAGTAATAAAGACGCGTTTCAAGGAACCCTCCAAGCGTTTGGCCGAAAGAAAATTGAGACGAGTACAAGTAAATCACGAAAATCGGTTTTGCACAACAGGGAAGGGCAGGGGGACGAAGAAGAGAAGCCGGACAGGCGTGGGCGGGCGCCCGCCCGGCTCTACGAGGCTATTTGAAATCCGAGCCGCCGCGTGGCGTTGTTCCTGATCCGCGCGGTCCGGGAACTACATCGGGAGCGGGTGACTCCCCTGGGGCCGCAGGGGTGGATTGCGTTAAGCCGGCGCCGGCTCCTGCGCCAGTTTCCACGCCGGAGCTATCGACGCCTCTGGCGCCCACGGACATATTCGCATCTCGCGCAATCGTTTCGTTGATGCTCAGGCCCGCTCGGGCCCTTTTAAGGCGCGCTGCCTTTTGCTCTGCGGTGAGCGACTCTTCAGGAACATCGGCGAAGTCGCCTTCCGCGTCCACCGGAAGATCATTCAATTTGGGATCAATCATGGGGTTAACCTCTCGCCTGTTTGACACCGCGGCGAGGAAATCTGGAACGAAAAGAATAAGGTTGAAGCCGTTCGCCCTTGCAAGACTATGAAACTGCCCGTTTTCGCGAACCGAGAGAGTACCCTCACCGGGCCATGGTTTGAGGTGTGGTTCCGCTGAACCTATGCTGCGGGCCGTGGCCGTTCAATGCTCCATGCCTTTCTTCACCATGCCTGGATACCAGGAGCGAACCGCAAGAACTCGGGACTTCACCCCGGGAGCGCTATAGTAACCCACTGTGCAGTTGAGCCGGAAGAAATATGCGTCACCAGCTTTCGCGGCGTGCCGTCCCTCGATCCCGTCCATCCCGCCTCCAGCAACGATCTCGCCGCTGCCGTCGAGAAGTAAGTAGATTTCTTCTTCTCGCTCATGATGGTGAGGAAAGTTCGTTCCACCTGGAGCGATTTCCATCACAAAGAGACTAGTAAGCACACGGCCGGCTGCAATGCGGTCGCGTTTACTATCGACATCTCCCATGAGTAAGCGATACAACGTCGAAGAAGGATGTCCGCTGACGGGCTGGGTTGGAACATCTTCGATGTTGGCCTCGAGCGCGTGAGCGGGTATTGGAGCCTTTTCAAATCCTCTAGTCCGGAATCCCATCACGATTAGCTTGCACTGGCTTCGAGAGGGGTTCGTGAGGGAGTGCGGCACGGTTGCCGGAATATACAAGTAATCTTCCTTTTTTAATTGCACTTCCTCGCGCGCATACATCAAAGCCCCGGCGCCTTCCAGGACTACATAAACTTGATCTTCTTCCGGATACGCGCGCGTGGTACAGCTACCCTTCGGATCGAGGATAACTTCGCCGTATCGAGCTATCCCAACCACCACCCGCGCATCCGAATCGCCTTCCCCGAACAGTGGGAAGTAATGACATGACTGCGTTGTTATGTCGGCAGGCCGCTCCTTGGTTGCAAAAAGACTCCGGTGCAGAAACGTGGGGTCAACGCGACGTTCCTGAGCAAGAAGGAAGGCCACGCAGCAGAAGCCCGCTAAGAAAATCCTGCCGACCAGAAACCGTTCTCGCTGGTGAAATGTACCGGCTTTAGATCCTAACTCGTCCATTTTCATGATGCACGCGTTCTCAAATCCTTGCCTCACTCGTATCTCCCGCCGCGAATGGCTCGCTCGCAGCGCCGGCTGCATCCTCGCGGCGCGCCCCGCTCTTGCGCAAAATCAGCCGACTTTCTCTACCGAAGTCAAAGTCGTCAACGTCTTCGCCACGGTCCGAGATAAAGAGGGCCATCTAATCACTAATCTCACCAAAGATGCTTTCACACTCTTCGAAGAAGGCAAGCCACAGAATATCCGCTACTTCTCCCAAGAATCCGATCTGCCTTTGACCATCGGCCTTCTCGTGGATACGAGCCTCAGCCAAACCCGCATGCTCGAAGAGGAGCGTGGCGCCAGCTATCGCTTTCTCGATCAGGTCCTGCGCGAAAACAAGGATCGAGCTGCTCTCGTTCAATTTGATCAAGCCGTAGTTGTGCGCTTAGGCTTGACGTCGCCTCACAAGGACTTGCAGGACGCTCTCGCGCTTCTCGATTCTCCGAGCGCCGAACAAGCCCGCTACGGCAGCGGTACGCTTCTCTACGATGCCGTGCGCACCGCTTCCATTCAGATCATGCGCCGCGTGCAGGGCCGTAAAGCCTTCATCGTTTTGACAGACGGCGTCGATTTCGGCAGCGCCGTCACGCTCGCCGACGCCATCGAGTCCGCCCAGCGCGCCGGAACGCTCGTCTACTGCATCTTGTTTTCCGATGAGTCCTATTACGGCGGCCTCTCATTCGGCCCAAGCGGACGAGGTGTCCTCAAGCGCCTCGCGCGCGAGACCGGCGGGGGCTATTTCGAGGTTTCGAAAACTCGCACGATCGCGCAGATCTACGATGCCATCCAGGAGGAACTTCGCAGCCAGTACAGTCTCGGCTTCGTCTCCGATCAGCCCATCACTCATTCAGGCTTTCGCAAACTCGACTTAAAAACGAAACAGAAGAAGTTAATCGTTCAAGCAACCGACCGCTACTACGCCGAAACCTGAGCGCAAACCTAACCATTTCTCTCGAGCCGCTTCAAAGCTACTGCCGCTCGGCTGTAGTCGGGTCGATGACCGACCGCACCGCTGAAATCCTGTTAGCGGGACATCCGCCTTGTTTTGCGTGCTCCCGAATGGCTTCTTCATTCGGGGCAATATAGACGCAGTAAACCTTGTCGTCTGTTACGTAGCTCTCAACTCACTGGATCTGTGGCCCCATTTTGTTTAACGCGCTACAGGATTTTTGCGAAATGGACTGTAAATCTTCAGATGTAAGTTTACCGGCGGCAGGTATGTCGCGTTCGATCACGTATTTCGGCATCGGCTCCCTCAAGGATGTGGAGAATGGATTATATCGCGTCAAAGCGAATTCCGTGGCCGCGAATCTCTCTAAATTATCCAGGCGAAGCAGCCTGTTGCGATCAAAGCCACAGCCCACACCAAATCAAAGTTAAGCCATGCTTTGCGCAGAAGCGCAAGTCCCAGGCTTTGATAAACGACAAGTGCAACTGCCCCTGTGAGCGTCAGATATCCAATGGTATGGACGAGCGTAGCTAAAATCGCCGTCAATGGGTCTCCAAAACGGCCCATGTGCGCATGATGCGCCGCCGGCATCGGCGGTAGCGTGAGCACAAGGGGCAGAACCATCAACCCTGCGCCATGCGCGGACGCCATCAGAAAAGACCAGATGGCAAGCTCGCGGAACCCCATCTGCATTCCACCCCAGCGGAAGTGATGGCTGCGCACAACCCGGTAAACACCCAGGGCGACAAGCGCCGCGCCGACCGCAATTTTTAGATACAGCAGGGGCAGCACGATCTGCAAAAGCGCGCCTATAAGAACGGCCACGCCAATCGCAAGCGCGTGCCCTAGAGCAATTGGCACTAGCGAATAGACGACGGCCTGTGCGCTGTTCTGCTGCATGCCAACCGCAACGGCAAAAAGCCAGCCCATTCCAGGGTTGATACCGTGGTACGCGCCAAGGAGAAACAGAGCCGGCCAGCCCCAAGAATGGGCCATCGCTCACGCGTAACAGTACGAGTCGGAGGAGGCGTCGCCGCCCTCTAGCCGGACTTGGTGCCCTCGCAGATCACCGAAATCGACAAAAAACTGCGGGTCGAGCTGCATGCCGCCTTGCGGATTCACGTTCACTTTCACCATCCAGCTCCGGATACCCTCGGGATAGAACTGCGCGTCCCAGGGTGCGTAAAGAGAGTTCGTGAAGTAAGCGCGGCGGCCGTCGCGGCTGACCTCAACCATCTGCGGCCCGCCGTTCAGCGCGGTTTTCGGGTGCTTGGGATGTGTGGCGCGCCGCACAATCCCGCCCAAATGAAACGAACCCGTCTTCTTCGGATGGAATGGATCAGATACATCGTATTGCAGAAATTCGCCCGTGCCGAAACAGGAAACATACAGGAAACGATCGTCGAGCGAGAGGTTAATATCCGTGATCAACGGCGGCACAGCTTTGAATCCCTGCAGTAGTGGCGGCAGTTGCTCGGGTTCAGCGGGCTCGGCCGGAATGTCGATTATTTTCTGTACACCCCACTTTCCGTTATTGCGGTGCCAGAGCCAGATCGACGCTGAGAGGTCCTTCAGCGAGACTACAACGCCGAGAAAGCCGTAGGCGCGCGTCGGATCGTGAGCGGGCCGCAACTCAAGCGCCATTTGATATTCGGAGCCTAAATCGAGTTCCTGGACGCGCCGCCGCTTGCGTGAATCCCAGACATGCAGTTTATGGCCGTAGCCGCTCTTCAGCAAAATATCCGGGTTGACGCCATTCTGTACCATCTTCGGCGTACCCCACTCGCTCGTAATCACCGTGTCGTATCCGAGATGCCACCAGAAATCGTAGGCGAGATACTGTGACCCGCGATCCAGCTCCCATTGCCCGAGCACGTCGAAGCTGTCCTGATCCATCACAAAGATCCCGCCCGGTCCATCGCCGTCTGGCGATCCGAGAGCGCTGGCATAAATTCCCTCCGGTCCGCAGTGGATTGTATGCGGCGAAGCGTACCCCGCGCGCGTTGCCAGAGTCTCCGGCTCGATCACCTTGACGATTTCCGGACGGCGCGGATCAGGTTTGGTGTCGATGATGTGAATCCGCGAGGAGCGGATGCCCGGAACAACGAGATAACGCCGCTCAACATGCGGATGTGGCGCATAAGGGCAGAGACACGCGCTACAGGCATTCCACCCAAAGTGATGAAGTTCATCCCCGGGATTAGGCATATCGAGTTGTCCGACAATATGGCTGTAGCCCGACGATTCGGGCTCGACGTCCACGACTCCGAGGGCGTCAGGCCTGCCGTTGTTGTTCGCGTTGAGCATGGCAACGAACGCGAGCTTCTCCGGGGGCGCCTGCATCGCCATCTTCGGAGAAGGATAAAAGGTTGGGTCGGGCCGCCAAAGTGGCAATCTATTCTCCTTTCCAAGACTCTAATCTGACCACTATAGATCGTAAATAGCGCTAACGGAAGACAGCCCCGGCTCCCAGCTCTTGCCCTGCATCTCTGGTGGCATCGGCCTGCCCAACGAATCCTGTGGTGGGGCAGACCATCGCAGTTTGTGGTCTGCCATTGCGAAGGCTATGTATTTCAGCAGATCGCGTCTGATCAATACGCGCATCGCCTTCTACTCCCGGTTGTTCCCGTTAACAGTAATCATGAATTACTTGCGGCCGTGGTCAGATAATACTTCTTCACGCTGGACGCAATCAAAGGATTTCTGGAAGAATTCTGGGGGAAGACGGAGTCCGATTCTGATCGTTCCGGGACATGGTGGGCGGTGACGGGATCGAACCATCGACCTCCTGCTTGTAAGGCAGGCGCTCTAACCGGCTGAGCTAACCGCCCGAACGAGAATTAACTCGATTCTAAACTAGCGCCTACTCAAATCGATCAAAAGCGATCCTTCCTCCGCAGTCGGGGACCAGCATCAGGATTCTATGGTCACCGCGACCTCGGAAAGGCCGTCGCGCGCCGCCAGGCGAGTCAGATACATCTGTAATGCACAAATTGGAAATCTGCTCTAAAGTACTCTTGTACGGATCGATCAAACGAATAATGGTTACAACTGTCATTACTATCATCCTCTCGATTCTTTCCTCTGGCGGTGGTCAGGGGACGCAAAAAAGCCCCGATGGCGCCCGAAGGCCTCGCATGGTCGCGTCAGGTGCGCCCACGCCGCCTCCTCATCCGCACTGAGAAAGATTGCCGCATCGGGGTCGCCAGATCTCTTCTCTGGCTTCAGAATGTCCGAACAGCTATGACCAGTTCTCTAGCCTTTAAACCGGAAAAACTTTGGTGTTCATCAGACACTTCTAAGGACTCATTCGGCTGGGGACGGCAGGAAGACTCGGTACGAAGTGGATCTCTTGGTCTAGATGCCGCATTGGGTACGGGCGGCCTTCCCACGGGGAGGCTCGTCGAAATCTATGGCAAATACGACACCGGCAAGACTACGCTGGCGTTGGCTGCCACCGCTCAGTTCCAAAAGAAAGGCCAGCCGACAGCTTATCTGGATGTGGAGCACAAATTATCGAAGGCGTGGGCGAAAACGTCAGGAGTGAACGTCGATCAAACAATGTTTATCCGGTGCGGGGATGCATTTGAAGCATTGAGGACCGTGCTCACCCTCGTCGCCTGTGGAGAGTTTTCCTTGGTCGTCGTTGATAGCCTGGCCGCTCTTGTACTGGGGTCGGACATTGAACAGACCGGCGCTAAGCCATCAGAACAAATAGAATCTGTTTTAGATCGAGCCCTTCCGAGGATTGCCGCGGAAGCTTCGAAAAGCGACACCTGCGTGCTGCTCCTCAACCAGGTCAGGACCAATTACGAGGAGCTCTTTGGAAATCCTTTGACGACTCCCGGCGGGCACGTCCTTCGGCATGCCTGTTCGATTCGCATCGAGTTAGCCAGGCACCTGTCGATCAAGAGGAATTCAGATACGGTGCTCGGCCAGATCTCGCGCGCCACTATCACAAAGAACACACTTGCGCCGCCATGGCAAAGCGCAAAACTGCCGTTCACTTCGAGAGGTCTGGACGAATGCTATGAGGCCGCGCTGCTGGGCCGAGAGAACGGCATCTTTTGTCAAACCGCACGCGGTTTCGAATACGCTGGCACGACACTGGGGAAAACAGAACTCGACGTCTACGACACACTGCTTCATCGTCCGGAGCTGACTGGACAAGTTCTTGCAGCGGTTAGAGCCCAATCGCCGCAGTCTATGCTCACCCCAACTACGTAAGTGAGGACATATATGAACCTGCCTACCATGCAAGATAAAGGGCGCTTCTCGGATGTTTTGGCACAACTCGGCCTCTCTGATCCGCTCTCTCCCATGAGCGACCTCGATGCAGGCGTTCTGGTCGCACGATACTTGAAGATGTATCGTTTGCTCGACGTGAAATCTTGCCCTGATGCATCTACCCGGAGTAATCGGCGACGTGAATATCTGGCTCTCATGCGTCAGTTTGAACGAAACATTTCGACCATACGAATGCTCAGGAGATCTGAGATGGCGCACACGGGCACTTGGAATTTCGCCCAATACCTTGCGCAAGGGTTTGTTATCGCGAAATGCCGCTTGAGCCTTCGTCTTGCCTACATTGGCCATTTCATCCGCCTTCCTAACGCGTCCCGGCTCGCGCAGGACGCCGGGCTAAAAATGTTCGGATCCATCTTTTTTGATTACTGCGTGCCTGCACATACGTAATTAACCCCGCTGGACAGGTTGCAAGTGGTTAGCGAAACAATCTTGTGGAGTTCCATCGCTTTGCCGGTCGTGCTCCTGGCAAAGATGTATCGCGAAAACCTGATCCTCCGCTATCCGTGCTTCAGCATCATGCTCTTTGTTGGCGTGGTGCGCGATGTATGGCTCGCCGCGCTGGCTCCGGAAAGCGCCTTGTATTCGCAAATCTGGGTTATTACGATGTTCCCCTTTCTGCTTTCGCAGATCGCGGCCGCTATCGCGGCATATGTTTCGCTGGCGAAATTCTATACGGGTATCGGAGCTTTTGCGGGATGGTTATACGCCGCCGGGACAATCGCGGGGCTTGTAGTCTCTTTCGCCATCAACCATCACGCCTATGACGGTGCATTCTACTCACCATGGGTCGGGTTCGCCGCAATCGCTGAGCGGTCGGTGGCCACCGTCCTTACGTGCGCAACCGTTGCGACATGTGCCTTCCTAAGTCGTTTCCCAAGCCCCCTCCAGCGAATGCCCAGCAATTCGATCGCTCACTTGAGCCTGTTAACCGTATTCTTTGGGCTGACTTCCCTCTTTCAATTCGCGATTGGCAACATTTTGGAGCAGGCGCTGGAGCGAACGGTCGAAACGGCTTTCCTTTTTCTCACTTGCGTATGCTACATACTTTGGGCGTTAATTTTCTCCGAACAGGGAGAATACGTGCTCCACTGGCCCGACATCGATCCCGCAGTTAGGCATCAGGTCCAGCAACTGAACACCCAAATGATGCGTGTGGTGCGAGAGATTTCCTAAGATTCGCAGAACTGAACTGATTCACGACAGCAGCAGGTCGTTACTGACTGTTGTGAAGCGGCTGTGCTTGTTACGCTGTCGTTGATATGGCACGCACAGAATCGACCATGCTTCCACTGGAGACGGCGGCCCCTCCTTTCGAGTTGCCCGATGTGGTCTCTGGAAAAAAGATCAGCCTCGAAGACTTCCGCGACAAAAAAGCGCTCCTCATCATGTTCATATGCCGGCATTGCCCGTTCGTTGCGCATGTCCAGAACGAGCTGTCCCGCCTCGGCAAGGACTATGCCGGAAAATCGCTCGGCATTGTCGCCATCTCGTCGAATGACGCCGATACATATCCCGACGACGCACCCGAGAGCCTCGCCGCGATGGCATCCGAAGTCGGATTTACTTTTCCGTTTTGCTACGACGAAAGCCAGGATGTCGCCCGCGCGTATTCGGCCGCCTGCACGCCGGATTTCTTTCTCTTCGATCAAAATCGCAAACTGGCGTATCGCGGCCAATTGGATGACAGCCGTCCGGGCAATGGGCAACCGGTAACCGGCCGCGATTTGCGTGACGCGATCGACGCACTACTGAACGGCGAGCCAGTAAATCCAAACCAGATTCCCAGCATCGGCTGCAACATTAAGTGGCGCTAAAAGCGCAAACGACCCGATCCAACCAACCCGAGTTGCGGCATTCTGGAGAGAGGCGGGAATCGGTGTCTCTGTCTTTTTTTGATCCGATCATTGAAGCTTGGTTCACCGAGCGTTTTGGCGCGCCTACTGAGCCGCAAGAGCTCGGATGGCCGGAAATCGCGGCGGGGCAGGATACGCTCATTTCCGCTCCGACAGGCTCCGGCAAAACGCTCGCCGCGTTCCTGATCTGTCTCGACAGGCTAGTGCGTGCGGCGCGGGCGCAGAATCTCGCTGATACCACGCAAGTGGTCTACATTTCGCCGCTGAAAGCGCTGAGCAACGACGTTCATAAGAATCTCGAGGTGCCGCTGGCCGAAATTGCCGCGCGAGCTGCGGCCGCAGGTATTCCTCTAATGCCGGTTCGAACCGCTGTTCGGACGGGCGATACAACCATGCTCGAGCGGACGCATATGCTCAAGAAGCCTCCGCACGTGCTGGTCACGACGCCGGAATCGCTGTTCATCTTACTAACTGCCGGGCGATCCCGGGAGATGCTGCGAACCACCTCGACGGTTATAGTCGACGAGATCCACGCGATGGCAGATGACAAGCGCGGCTCGCATCTGGCGCTTTCTCTGGCCCGGCTCGACGCGCTGACCGGAAAGCGGGCGCAACGCATCGGGCTTTCGGCAACTGTGAAGCCGATCGAGGAAGTGGCCCGGCTTTTGGGCGACCAGACGCGAACTGTAGATGTCGGACACCGGCGCGAGATGGAGCTCGCCGTCGAGGTTCCGCGGGACGAACTGGGACCCGTGGCGAGCACGGAGATGTGGAACGAGATCTACGACCGTGTGGCGGAATTGATTGTCACGAACCGCACCACGCTCGTGTTCGTGAACACGAGGCGTCTCTCCGAGCGTGTTGCGCACGCCCTCGCGGAACGGCTGGGTGAAAATGTCGTGCTTCCTCATCATGGAAGCCTATCTCGCCATTTGAGATTGGAAGCCGAGTCGCGATTGAAGCGCGGCGAGCTGCGGGCCGTCGTAGCCACGGCTTCGCTGGAGCTTGGTATCGATATCGGCACCGTGGATCTCGTGTGCCAGATCGGCTCGACTCGATCGATTGCAGTGGCGCTGCAGCGGATCGGACGTTCAGGGCACTGGGTCGGAGCGAAACCGAAAGGCCGGATTTTTGTGAGCACGCGCGATGAGCTCATTGAATGCACGGCGCTCGTTTCGGCGATTCGGAAAGGAGACCTTGAGCGAATCGAGATTCCTCAAAATGCTCTCGACATCCTCGCGCAGCAGATTGTTGCGGCAACATCGGCGGAGCCGTGGAAGGAGGATAATCTGTACCGGCTCTTCCGATCCGCCTATCCATATCGCACGCTTGCGCGGGAAGATTTCGACGACGTGATCGAGATGCTTTCTGAAGGTTTCGCGACTTCTCGCGGCAGGAGCGGTGCGCTGCTCCATCGGGATCGAGTGAACGGGCGCGTGAAGGGGCGCCGGGGTGCGCGTTTAGCGGCAATCACTTCGGGCGGCGCGATTCCGGAAAACGCGAATTATGCGGTAATTGCCGAGCCGGATGCGAAAGCCGTCGGGACTCTGGACGAGGACTTTGCGGTCGAGAGCTTGGTGGGAGATGTGTTTCTGCTTGGAACCCACTCCTGGCGCATTAAGCGAGTGGAGCCGGGGCGCGTGCGAGTAGAGGATGCTCACGGCGCCGCGCCATCCATACCGTTCTGGCTAGGCGAAGCTCCAGGGCGGTCGCGCGAACTATCGGCGGAAGTAGCAGAGGTCCGTGAGCTCATCATCGCCGATGCGGAACCGGTGCCGGCGTTTCTTATAGATGATTGCGGACTCGACGAAGCGGGCGCGAGGCAGGCTGTGGCATACGTTCGGGCCGGAGCAGCCGAGCTAGGCGTGCTGCCGTCGCAGAAGACCGTTGTCGCGGAGCGTTTCTTCGACCAGGCTGGGGGCATGCAATTTGTTTTGCACGCCCCGTTTGGCTCGCGGATTATGCGGGCCTGGGGACTTGCTCTGCGAAAGCGCTTTTGTCGCACCTTCAACTTTGAGCTTCAAGCTGCGGCAACGGATAACGGGCTGGTCCTGTCCCTAAGCGATCAGCATTCGTTTCCGCTCGAGCTCGTCTTCGCATTCTTAAAATCCGCGACTGTCGAAGACGTATTGCGGCAAGCGCTGCTTACTGCGCCAATGTTTGGCGCGCGATGGCGCTGGAATACGACGCGCTCGCTGGCAATTTTGCGATTCCGCAACGGTGGGCGTGTTCCTGCGCCGATTCAGCGCATGCGCGCCGACGACCTTCTCGCTTCCGTATTCCCGGACCAAGTTGCGTGTGCCGAGAACTTAACCGGTCCGATTCGCATTCCCGATCATCCGCTAGTGAAGGAAACCATCGATAACTGCCTGCGCGAGGCGATGGATGTGGACGGACTGCGTGAGATTCTAGCAGCGATTGAGGAAGGGCGTATTCGCGCAGCGGCAATCGATACGGCACAAGCTTCGCAGTTCTCTCACGAGATTTTGAACGCAAATCCGTACGCGTTCTTGGACGACGCTCCGCTCGAAGAACGGCGCACGCGAGCAGTGCAGTTGCGTCAGACGTTGGGCACCGACGTAACCGGGGGAGAAGGCGTGCTCGATCCGGCAGTGATCGAGCAAATTTCAGAGGAGTCATGGCCGGAGGCCCGGGATGCTGATGAGCTGCACGACGCCTTGCTGACCTTAGTGAGAATGCCTCCCGTTCCGGAATGGCAGGCATTCTATGACGAGCTTGCGGCCGATGGTCGAGCTTCCACGATCACTCGCGAGGGATCCGCTTTTTGGATCGCCACGGAACGCTTGCCTGTCGCCGGTGACGCGCACGCGGTGCTGCAGGGCTGGATGGAATCCACCGGACCCGCGACTGCCCCCGCATTATCGGAAAAGCTGGCGTTTACTCTCGAGGAAATTGAAGCGGCTCTGTTGCAATTGGAGGCGCAAGGACAAGTGCTGCGCGGGCATTTTCGCAACAGAGAAGGCGATCCGCAGAGTGAGACCGAGTGGTGCAACCGGCGGATCCTTGCACGCATTCATCGCGCAACGCTCGGCAGATTGCGGAAGGAAATCGAGCCGGTTACAGCCCTCGATTTTGAACGCTTCCTGCAGAGCTGGCACCACGTCTCGCCCGGAACACAATTGCACGGTGCGGACGGAACGCTGCAAATCATCCGGCAATTGCAGGGTTACGAGATTCCAGCGGCCGCTTGGGAATCGGAGATTCTGGCGCGGCGAATTGCTAAATATCATCCCGATTTTCTCGACGAGCTATGCCTTGCCGGAGAGGTGATGTGGGCGCGCGTATCACCTCATCCGGCGCTCGCGGAAAATCGCCGCGTACGGCCGACACGGATTGCGCCGGTGACGCTTTTCTTGCGGGAAGATGCAGACTGGATTATGGGCGCGACCGGGCCGGGGGATCCATCAGCGCTTTCGCATCCCGCAAAAGATGTCTTGCTTGCTCTGGAGCGAAATGGAGCAAGCTTCTTCATCGATCTGCGCAGGCAGACCGGGCGCCTGGCGAGCGAGGTAGAAGACGGACTCTGGGAATTGTTGGCGGGAGGATTTGTTACCGCGGATGGGTTCGACAATCTGCGCGCGCTCATCGATCCGAAGCGGCGCAGCGGTGAGGGCCGAGGCGGTCAGAAGCGTCCCCGTCATGCCGCCGGACGTTGGGCGCTAGTGCGGCATACATCTCATTCCGTATCTCGCGAGGAAAGAGTGGAGCACTTTGCCCGCCAACTGCTCACAAGATGGGGCGTGCTGCTGCGCGATTTGTTAGTGCGCGAAACATTGTCTCCGCCGTGGCGGGATTTGCTTCCGGTGCTTCGACGCATGGAAGCGCGCGGCGAGATTCGCGGCGGGCGCTTTGTGTCGGGTTTCACGGGCGAACAGTTCGCCCGCCCTGAAGCTATCGAGCTGCTGCGGAGCATGCGCCGCCAGGCCGAAAAACCGGACCCGGTTGCTGTCGGAAATGCGGACCCGCTGAATCTCACCGGAATCATTTTGCCCGGCCCGCGCGTAAGCCGAATCGCTGCCATCGGTTTGATTGGAGCGTGAGTGCGAAATCGGCCCTGCGAAAATGTGTATGAGGTGACATCAGGATACACACGGTGAGAACGAACATTGTCATAGATGATAAGCTCATGCGCGACACCTTGCGCGCGACTGGTTTGAAGACCAAACGTGAAGCCGTAGAACTCGGCTTGCGGACCTTGCTACGGCTACGCAAACAGGCGCGCATCCGGCGCTTCCGTGGAAAACTACACTGGGATGGCGATCTCGAAACCATGAGGGCCGGCGATTGATCATTGTCGATTCAAGCGTTTGGATCGACTACTTCAATGGATCAATTAACCCCCCAAACCGATAGGCTCCACGCTCTACTTGGGTCCGAACCTTTAGCTATTGGGGACCTGATCTTGACCGAGGTCCTGCAGGGTTTCGACGATGAACGGGACTTCGAGCAAGCAATGAAGCTTTTGACTTCCCTGACCGTCATAGAGTTGGGAGGGCAGAATACCGCCATTCAGGCGGCGCGACACTTCCGGACGCTACGTCAAATGGGTATTACGGTGCGCAAGACTATCGACTCGATCATTGCCGCGAAATGCATCGAAAGCAATCATGACCTTTTGCACAGTGACCGGGATTTCGATCCGTTTACGAAACATCTAGGTCTCCGCTCCGTCGTTTAACCAGCCTTCGGAACAAGTGCGACGTACCGAGCTCCTCATCCGAATCCGCCATGAACCGCCTCCAGCCGCATCTCAACTGGCCTTACATCGATTGCAACTTCTTAGGCGCAATTAGACACCAAGCCTCGCGAATATAGTATGCGAGCTCGTCATCGTTGATCTGATCGAGATCGATACCGATCCAGCCGCGCACGCCGACATATGGCGGCCTGTAGAATTTTTCCGGCTCTGCGCTCATGAGTGCTTCTTGCGTTCCCGGCGGCGCGGGTAGCAAGACCGCGATGTGGCCGTCATTGTGGTGATTATTCGAGAACATTGCGAATACCTTCTTACCGGTGAAAAAGGTCGGCTCACCGTGGGAGAGTCTCTCAGACGTTCCCGGAAGACTGGTGCAAATTCGGCGTACGCGCCTCAGGTGCTCGCCTTCAATATCGGATTTGCGACCTTTCACAGCCGGTTGTCAGCTCAGGGCCCGCTCCGCCTCCGCGATGTTCGAATAAATCACAAAAAGATCACCGAGATTAGACATCGCGAAAAGCTTCTTTAAGCGCTCGTTCGGGTTCACAAGCGCATATTTTCGGCCGGTTTTATCGCACGATACATGCACGCCGACGAAGCTGCCGAGCACCGCGGAATCGATGTAGGGTACATCCGTGAGATCGATCAGCAGGACAGGCGGCGCTGGTTGTTTCCGAGTCAAGCTTTGAAACTCGAAAAAATTATGCATCGTGAGCGGCCCGCTCAGCTTGATTATGGTGACGCCTTCGCGGCTGCCCGGAAGCGCTTCTACCGCAACGTCCTGTGTTGGATGGTGTTCCACAATATTTCAATAGTATGCGCGAGTTGTTTCAGCCTTGTGACAAAGCTCCGTCGCGCGGTCAAAGGCTGCGCCGAGTTCGCGCGCTTGTGCGACAGCCCGGTCGAGATCGTGCGCGACGAGCGCTTCGCGCAGGCCCGGCAACGTCTCCGCCTCATAGCTTGGCAACGGAGCGTAGATCAAGTGCCGGAACCAGGGGCGGCCCGGGATTCCGTGTTCCGATAGCAGCGCGCGTTCTTCATCCATGAGCGTGCGATTGAGTGCTTCGGCGGGACTCTTCTCCATATCTGTCAGCTCTGTTGCCGCCTGTTGCCACGCATGACATTTCTCTACGAGCGACGCTAGTTCGCGCCGCATGGCGGCAGGCGCAGTTTTCTCGATCTCCTTTAAATAGGACTCGATTTCCCGCCCGTACAACGAATAGTCGAGCGGCACGGTATCTGCGTTCGCGAATCGCAGCGCAAGCACTCCCCATAAGTTCGCCATCGTAGCGTGATAGACAAACGTCGGATCGCCGAAGCGGCTCATCCATTCGAAATCGTCGTAGAGGGAGTGGTAAACGCCATAAGGCCCATCAAAAATCATGTCGAGCGAAGGCACGCCATCATGCTGTAAGAACACCATGAAATCCGATCCGCCTCCCAGTACGCCGAAGGGAACGCCCGCGCTCGAAGCGCCCTCCACGCGATAACTGCGAATGTTTCCTGCGGCCTTCCGCTGCTGCTTCCAACCCTCATAGACGGAGTGCTTCGTATCAGCTTCCCGGACCGCCTGCGCGGCCTCGATAATAGCGCGAAGCATGCTGGGCACCGTACTCACGGTGAATTTGTCGCCGCTTGTCGCAGAGTCGACATTTAGACAGACTACGCCGTTCTGACGCAGCTCGCTTTCGTGTTGCTGCCCCCATTCGGTCGACCCGGTTAGCGTGAATTCTTCGGCATCCCAACTGCCGAAAAGAATCGTGCGGCGCGGCCGAAATCCGGATCGCAGCATTTCTCCGAATGCTCGCGCGAGCTCGAGCATCGTCGCCGTGCCGCTTCCCGGGTCGACAGCTCCGTAAACCCACGCGTCATGATGATTGGAAAGGACCAGAAGTCTCTCCGGTTCCTCGGTGCCTCGTATTCGCCCGATCACGTCCCAAATCGGAGTCACGCGATTCTCCAATCCCACCGAAAAGTGAACTTGCGTGTTGCCGTCGCCCATGTGATACGGCCCGATCGATGATCGCAGCCCGCCTTGCCACTCGCCGGGAGCTTCCCTTCCGCGCATGGCACCGAGAATCTCTTTCGCATCTGCGGCAGAAAGCGGAATCATCGGAATCTTCGGAAGAATTCTTGGTTCGGCATTGCCCGGGGCGATGAAATCGTACACGGTCGCGCCCCGCTGGAAGTGGAATAACGGGCCCCACGGGCCATCCGGATACACTTTGCCTTTCGCCGCTCCATCTTCCTCGGGATCGGAATAGACGATGACCGCCGCCACGCCGCGTTTTTCCGCTTCGAGGCTTTTGCCCCCGCGATATCCGTGAAAATAGCGAGCCAGAACAATGCGATTCCTGACGGTCACGTTCAGTTTTTCAAGCCGGTCGTAGTCTTCGGGGCGGCCGTAGTTCACATAGATAACTGGACGGGTGAGGTCGGCGGACGGTGAATACGCGTTCCAGGGAATATGGGCGATTGGATCGGAAACTTCAGTATCGCGGTCACCGGAAATCGGCGGTTCGGGATTCGCGAGCCGCCTTCTGTCGGGTGCGACCATTTCTAAGCTCACGTACTCGGGATACGAAAGCAGGACCTTATACTCAACCAATTCAGTTTCAAGGCCGTCTTTCCTAAATTCACTGGCAATATACTCGGACACGCGCCGGTCGCCGGCCGTGCCCGCCACATGCGGCTCTGAGGTCAGCTTTCGAAGATACGTTCGGCAGCGCTGCGGGCTGACCGTGCTCATAAGCTGCTCTTCCCACCGGCTCTCGCTGCTGAATGAGCTTGGTGTGAAGCCAAGCGGAATCTTCGCGCTAGCGGCTTGCTCGTGATATGAACCGGCGATCGCCAGGAATCCTAGCAAACCAAACCCAATCGAGACTGCGGTAACGGCAGTCCTGGGGGTAAATCTAACGAGAGAGGTTCCTATGGACTTCAGAATCGTATCCCTGGCCTTCTTTATATTGGGCATTATTTGCCTTCCTTTCTGGCCATACAGCAGGAATTGGTTGATTTACCCAACCGTGTTCTGCTGGTTTATTGCAGTGCTGACGTTTCTTGTAAACTTTTTTTGGGAAACGGGGCAGCTCGGTCTGGAAGCGCAAAGGACAAGGATAGGCCGGGCGTCAATATTGACGCAGCGCCCACAGTGAATTCAGCCGAATTGGCGCGCGGAGCGAGCTATTGCACCTTCAGGGTCGTTGAGACTGAAGCCTTGTCCCACTCCAGCGTGAGGCGGGCCGTGTTGTTTCCTTCTTTGTCGAGCTTAATCGTAAACTGCTCAACCGGCGAGGCGAGCTGTTTTACGTTGAGATCGAAGCGCCCGAGATCCTGGGATTGATCATATTTAAACGCACCCCACTGATCCGCGACCTTGTTCACAATCATGGTCCACTTGTTCTGCCCCGGAATCGCGAATAGAGCATAACTGCCGGGCAGAAGTTCGACCGAGGCATCCGAGATTGTAGTGTTCGCGTTGACGCTGATTTTCGTGGCTTCGTCCGCGCCGAGGCGCCACACCTTTCCATAAGGCGCGACCTCCTCGCCGACATGGCGCCCTTTCAGAGAGGGCCGGCCGTAGGTGATCGATATTTTCTTCCCATCGAGGTCAACAGAAACAGTTTCGTGCGGGCTGACTCTGTTTTGTCCCTGAGCCCAAAGCGTGAGTGCGATCAAAGGAGAAACAGCGGTGAGTATATGTGCGGTTCTACGTGTCATGTTTCTATTTATGTCACATGAGCGGGGCGCCGCCTGGCATCACTCACGAACATTTCTTCAATTTCGCGGAGTCTTTGGGACGCAAATCAGGCGCTCTTTGCCGGAGTAAGCGCACGGTCTCACCTTGACAGCTTCCCCATGTGAAGCGATCGATGTCGGTTGATCCACTGAGTGCGGCGTCAAGAGCATTCTCGCCGCTTGATGAAACCGCGTGCGCGTTCGCCCCGTGATCGAGCAGGATCCGCACAATATCTGTGTAACCGTAACCGGCTGCCATCGTCAGCGGAGTTCCGCCGCGACCTCCCGCGAGATTGACATTTGCGCCGCTGTTTAAGAGCGCGATTACGGCGCGCGGCTGATCCTTATGGATTGCGTGCATTAGCGGTGTCCAATCGTTTACGCCCCACGTGGTGTTAGGGTCGGCCCCGTTCTTCACCAGAAGTGAAATGGATTCAGGTTGACCGAAACGCGCCGCCCAAACAAGCGCGCTGTTTCGCTCATCAATACTCGGATTCTCGGCGAGTATACGATTCATCTCGGTGAGATTGCCTTGAACAGCAGCCTTTCCAAGCGGATCGTCAGGTTGGGGGGTGCAAGCAGGCAACGCGGCAAGGATGACAGCGAGCGCGACAAGTGCTGCGGGTTTGAACATGCTTCGAGGCTACCACAAAGAACTCTGCAATGCAAAGAGGAATACTAGGCAGGCACTGGACGGAGGCGAAACAAAGGCGAATCAACTACTTAGGAGAAATCCGATCGAAAAAATTCGTTGCAAAGTTCAACAAAGCATGCAACTATCTATCCAGTGGTCTGAAGTGGTCGGAAGTGGCAGAAGACAGCGCTCGAGACAGCACGCCCTCGCCGGTGCAGGCCCCTCGTGGCTTTCTCAGCGCTCGTGTAGACGAAAAGGGGCGCTTGAAGCTGCCCTCGGCGATCACGCAATATCTCGCTGGGTTGGGGGAGAGCCGTGTTTTTGTCACGACCCTGAATGGGTCGACTGCGAGGATCTATCCGCTCTCGGCATGGCGGCAAGCCGAAACCATGCTGGAGGAAGCGGGCGACGATGCCGACGTCAGAGAGGATGTGGCGTTCATCGCCTATCACTTCGGCGCGGATTCGGATATCGATCCGCAGGGTCGTGTGCTGGTGCCGACCGATCTGCGGCGGACGTTGAAGCTCGAAAACGAGCAGGTATTTTTGCGCTGCTTCAAGCAGCGAATCGATGTGATTGGCCGCGACGTTTACGAGCAGCGGCTGGCGAAGGCGATGGAAGGGCTGGACGACAAGCTGCAGACGCTAGAGAAGAAGGGATTGCGATAGCTCGTATGTATGGATCCCGAGCGCAGCGAACCCATAGCTCTCGTCCGGCACTATCCGGTGATGCTGAGGGAATCGCTCGAGTATCTCGCGATTCGGCCGGATGGAGTCTACGTCGATGCGACGGCCGGCCTGGGTGGGCATACAAAAGCTATCGCCGAGCGGCTGGAAAGCGGTTTTGTAATTGCCTGCGACCGGGATGCGGAGTCGCTAGAAATAGCGCGCGCGAAAACCGCCGGGCAATCTAAGCGAATTCGGTTTTTTTGCGGACCCTTTTCGAACCTTCCAATTGGGTTGAAGGAGAACGGTGTCGAGCTGGTGGATGGGGTGCTCGCAGATCTGGGGGCCAGCCGCTATCAATTGAGTAGTCGCGAACGCGGTTTCTCGTTGATAGAGGATGGACCCCTGGACATGCGAATGGACAGAAGCCAGCGCACGACGGCAGCGGATTTAGTGAACGAACTGCCTGAAAAGGCGCTCGCCGACTTGATTTATCAGCTCGGCGAAGAAAGGAGGTCGCGGAGAATCTCCAGAGCAATCGTTCGCGCGCGGCCAATTTTGACGACCGGCCGCTTGGCGGAGGTGATCGAAACGGCCGTGCCGCGAACGGGGAGACTGCATCCCGCAACGCAAACTTTTATGGCGCTGCGGATGAAAGTGAACGGCGAGATGGAGGAATTGGACGAGCTGCTTCGGGTGGCGCCGGAGCGGATTCGGAGGGGAGGGCGGTTCGTAGTACTGACATTCATGTCGCTTGAGGACCGCAAGGTAAAGCAAAGGTTTCAATCGTTAGCTCGGACCGGGCAGGTACAAATCTTGACAAAGCATGTTGTCAGGCCGAGCAAAGAAGAAGTTGCCGGGAATGCCGCGTCGCGAAGCGCAAAGCTGCGAGCGGTCGAGTTGAACTAGGACGGCGTTGACAGGCGGATGGTTCGGGTCGAATAGGTTTCGTAAACAGGTGAAGGAACATGGCGTCGCTGGCAAGTTTGGTAAATCGTTTCGTCGCGGTAAGTGAATTGGCCGATGTACGGCCGGCGGTATGGACGCGTGCAGACTCGTGTCGCTTGCGTCCCATCGCGAATGAGGACGTGTTTTTATTTGTGAAACGGATCGACAATAGCTCCGTGATTAGGGCAGCCGACCCGCTCGCGCGACGTGCGCGCACGCGTTCTGTGACAACTGGCTTCGCTGCTGCCATGTTGGTGATTGCAGGTCTCATGCCCGCCGCGTACAACACAATGACCGGGTTCTCCGTGCAGACCCTGAAGCAGGAGCAGCAGAAGCTGCAACAGGAGCGCGCAGCGTTGGATCTCGAAGAAGCCAAGCTACTCAATCCAGCGCGGTTGGCGCAATTGGCGAAATCGCTCAAAATGGTCGAGCCTGTAGCCCAGCAGGTTCAGTATCTGGATAGCAAGACGAAAGCTGATGCGCGAAACCGCCTGCCGGCCGCCGTGGAGGCGAGCCCCCAATAAGCTTCACTTGACCCGCCGCTGATTCTCGCGCGCATTGTATCGGCATCAAATGGAGATAGAACGAGCGCCTTTTGTGCCGGTGACACAATCGACCGAGCGATTGCTCATCGCAGGGCTCGTCTTGTGCGGCTGGGCAGCGATTATCCTGCTTCGGCTGCTCGACCTCGAAGTTTTCGCGCACGAACAATATGTAAAACTCGGCGCTTCTCAACAAGAGAAGCTCGAGCTCACCGATGCGCCGCGTGGCGCTATTCTCGATCGGAACGGAAACTATCTTGCGATCAGCTCGCCTTCCGAGTTCGTAGTTGTCAATCCGAAGCGCATCCCAAACAAGGAGATCGCTGCGGCGCTCCTGGCGCGGATCCTGGACTTAAATGCAGCAACTTTGGAGAAAGACCTGGAAGCTGCCTCAGAATCGAAGCACCATCACGGATATTTTGTTGTCGATCCGCACGTTTCCGATGAAAAGGCGGACGCGTTACGCGGGATGAAGTTGGATTGGCTGGAAATCCGTCAAGGAAGTTTGCGGAGTTACCCCAACGGCCAATTGGCGGCGCACGTCGTGGGTAACATCGGCGGAGAAGGAAAGGGCGCGGCAGGCATCGAGCTCAAATTGGATAAAGAGCTTGCCGGAAAACCCGGCCTGATGCGCGTCAAGATAGATGTCAAGCAGCGAGCCTATGCATCCGAGATTGAGAAAGCCTCGATAATCGGCAAGAATATTGGGCTAACTATCGACAGCGAGCTGCAACAAGTTGCCGAAGAGGCTCTGAAAACTGCAGTTATCGATAACCACGCCGTGCACGGGAGCCTTGTGGCAATGGACCCAAAAACGGGCCAGGTTCTGGCGCTGGCGAACTATCCCGCCTATGATCCAAACGAACGCCTGCATGCTGGTGAGCAGCCGCATGGGCGCGAAGACCTCGCCGTCGTCGCTCCGTTCGAGCCGGGCTCAGTATTCAAAGTGATTACCCTCTCAGCCGCGCTCGAGACCACGAATCTGCGCCCGGAGACCATCATCAACTGCGGCAACGGATCGATCACGATCTTTGGGCGCGTTGTGCACGATCACAAGTCGTACTCTGCCCTCTCCATGGAGGACGTGCTCGCCAAATCGAGCAATATCGGAGCGATTCGGATCGGCATCGCCGTGGGCAACAAGAATCTGTATGAGTACATCCGCCGGTTCGGGTTCGGGCGTCGAACCGGAATCGAGCTACCCGCGGAGGCTCCGGGAATGGTCCGGCCACTCAGGCGTTGGCAGCCGACCTCAATCGGCTCGGTGCCAATGGGGCACGAGATCAGCGTGACTTCGGTGCAACTTGCGCAAGCAGGCAGCGTCATTGCGAATGGCGGATTCCTTGTGCATCCACATTTAATAGCTTGGAAACAAGCTCCCGGTGACGCGAAAGAAGTGATGAAATATCCGCCTCCCGTCCAAGTGTTAAGGCCGGAGAGCGTCATGACAATGCGGATGATGATGCACCGCGTCACAATGCCGGGGGGGACAGGCCACGCGCTTCACATCACCGGTTACAGCTTGGCCGGGAAGACCGGAACTGCGCAGATCTATGATTTCTCGCATCACGTCTACACGCACAGATACAACGCATCGTTTCTGGGGTTCGCTCCGTTGGAAAATCCCGCAGTGGTGATTGCCGTGACGGTGACCGGAACTACGGGAGAGGCCGGTTACGGTGGTTCCGCGGCTGGCCCCGCGTTTCAAACCGTCATGGCAACGGCCCTCCGGTTAATGGATATTCAACGCGATGTGCCGGAGGAAGTAGAGGCCGCCGCGCTGAAAGCAGATCAAGCCAAAGCCAAATTGAAGAGCAAATTGAAGGACGAGGACGTCGACGATCTGCCCCTTGCCGAATTGAGTAATCCACTGACGGAGCGCGATATGCAGGAAGCGGTCGCCGCAGAAGGTGAATCGCCCTCAGAGGCGGCGAGCCCAAATGGAAAGGTCCCAAGTTTCCTAGGCGAAACCGTCAAGGACGTGATTGAAGACGCTGCGGAGAATGGCGTTCAAGTGGATATGTTCGGCGACGGATTAGCGCGTGAACAGAGTCCCGCTCCGGGTACGTCCCTCATTCCCGGTGAGCATATTCGGGTGAGGTTTGCGCGCTGAGGCATGCGAAATGGATCTGAACCGCGTGCTGGAGGGAGTGCCACTCGTTTCGCGGGTCCCCGACCAGCTATTAGATCAGGAGGTGCGAGGTCTCGCTTACGACAGCCGTAAGGTTGGACCGGGCTACCTGTTCTTCGCGTTTTCAGGAGCAAAAACGGACGGCGCGCAGTTTGCCAATGCTGCGGTTGGGGCGGGATCTCTCGCCGTGATAAGCGACCGGCCCAAGCCGGGCGGCTTTACCTATACCTGGCTTCAAGTAACGCATGGGCGGCATGCGCTCGCGTTCGCTTCCAAAAATTTTTATAATTACCCCGACCAGCGCCTGGCCCTCACCGCTATTACGGGGACGAATGGAAAAACGACCAGCACCTCCCTGATCGATTCCATCCTGCGTGCCGCCGGTAAAACAACCGCGCTCATCGGAACCATTGAATACCAGCTTGCTGGGCGCGTCCTGCCGGCGGTGAACACAACGCCCGAGTCGCTCGATCTGTTCCGGATGTTTCACGAGCTCGAGGAAATGGGCGGAACGCATGCGACGCTCGAAGCCTCCTCACATGCTTTGGACCTCGGGCGAATCTACGCGATAGAGTTTCATACCGCGGGATTCACAAATTTCACGCGCGATCATCTCGATTACCACCACACGATGGAAGCGTACTTCGCGGCAAAGCAACTGCTCTTTAGGCCTGAGGCTGGCCGGCCGCCGCGTTACGCAATACTCAACGCCGATGATGAGGGCGCGCGGCGCTTGGAAATATCGCCCGAAACCCGGATTCACTGGTACGGCATCGATCAGCCGCCGGCGCCTGGCAGACACGAGACGTGGGTGCGGGCGCGCGATGTCGAGTCCTCATTCGCCGGTTTGCGCTTCGTTGTAGAAGCTGGTGCGAGGCGATTCCTGGTTGAATCGAGATTGGTCGGGCGCATCAATGTCTACAACATCCTGCTAGCTTGTGCCGCAGCGCTCGCGCATGGTTTGGGCGAAGAAGAAATTCAGAAAGGCATACAGGAATTGGCAAGAGTTCCCGGACGATTTGAACGGGTCGAAGAAGGACAGCCGTTCATGGTCGTCGTGGATTATGCGCATACCGATGACGCTTTGCGCAACGTAATCGCGGCCGCGCGGGGCACGAACCCGAAGCGTGTGATTACGCTTTTTGGCTGCGGAGGCGACCGCGACCGTTCGAAGCGCCCTCTCATGGGGATGGCGGCGGCCGAATTGAGCGACTATGTTGTCTTAACTTCTGACAATCCGCGCAGCGAAGACCCCTTGACCATCATGAACGACGCCATGGTAGGGCTGAAGCGGTATGACACTCCGAACGTTGCGGAACCGGATCGCGAACGCGCGATCCGCAAAGCGATTGAGGTAGCCGAACCAGGCGATATCGTCATTCTAGCGGGAAAAGGACACGAGACATACCAAGTTCTCAAAGATGGACCGATTCCGTTCGATGATCGCGAAACGGCCCGCCGGATTCTGCGCGCGTTAGGATACGCGCGAAATCCAGAGCAGGCCGGCGAGGCTAAGAACGCGAGGAATTCGTAGGCTGGCATGGAGTTTTCGCTCGCGCAAGTAGAAGCGGCGTTAAGCGCGCGAAGGCACCGGCCGTCCGCTACGACGGCGCCGGCCGACTTGCGCGTACACGGCTGGAGCACTGATTCAAGAACCGTCCGCGCAGGCGATCTGTTTTTTGCACTCAAGGGCGACCGGTACGACGGCCATGCGTTTGCGAATGCCGCCTTGAAGCTAGGCGCAGTTGCGGCCGTCGTGAGCGACCGGGTGGACACTAGCGGCGGAATGTTGCTTGAAGTCGCGGATACGCTAGACGCTCTGCAGAAGTTGGCGCGCTGGGCGCGGCGGAAATGGGGGCGTCCGATTGTCGCAATAACCGGGAGCGCCGGGAAGACGACTACGAAAGATATCATCGCTCAGCTACTGAGCGTTCGTTTTCGTGTTGGAAAGACGGTTGGCAATCTGAATAATCACATCGGCGTGCCGCTTTCAATCCTGAGAATCCCGGCCGATGCTGATGTGGCTGTCCTTGAGCTTGCCATGAACCACCCCGGAGAAATTGGCAAGCTGGCCGCGATTGCCAAGCCACAGATTGGCGTTGTGACGAACGTTGGCTTTGCGCACGTTGAAGCGTTCGATTCGATTGAGCAAATTGCAGCGGCAAAACGGGAATTGATCGATTCTTTGCCCGCGACCGGGATCGCGGTCCTAAACGCGGATGATGAGCGAGTTGCCGCATTTCGCGCCGCGCATTCGGGCTCGAGTCTCACGTACGGTTTGTCCGCGGGCGCTGACGTGCGTGCGACGGATGTCGAGATGAGCCCTGAAGGAACAGAGTTCAACGCACGGGGAGTCCGCTTTCATACTAAGCTGGCAGGTCGCCATAATCTGCTGAACATTCTTGCCGGACTTGCGGTCGTTAGCATCTTCGACATCGATGTTCACGAGCTGGTGTCCCAAGTAGCCGCGCTCGCCCCCGGCGAAATGCGCGGAGAACGTCGCATGTTGCGCGGCGTCACAGTCCTGAACGATTGTTATAACTCAAATCCCGAAGCGGCACGCGGCATGATCGACGTGCTTCGGAATGAGCCGGCGCAGCGTCGAATTGCGGTGCTGGGAGAAATGCTCGAGCTCGGACTCATGTCCGAGGCTTTGCATCGCGAATTAGGCCGGTACGCTGCGAACTCAGGAATCGATGTGCTGATTGGGGTGCGCGGCGTGAGCCGGTTCATGGTTGAAGAAGCCAAAATAGCCGGTCTTAATGATCACGCCGCGTATTTTTTCGAAGAGGCGGAAGAAGCTGGCTCGTTTTTGCGCGCCTTCGCGCGTGCTGGTGACGCGATTCTGTTTAAAGGATCTCGCGGGACGCATGTCGAACGGGCACTCGCCAGAATGGAAGCATAGGCAATGCTGTACTGGCTGTTGTTTCAAGTCCTGCACAACTATATTCCCGCTTTTCGCGTGTTCGGCTACATTACAACGCGTGTGGCGCTCGCGAATCTGACCGCCTTGTTTTTGGCTCTCATGCTCGGCCCTTGGATGATCCGCAAATTGACTGACCTCAGTTTTGGCCAGCACATCCGGGAAGAGGGGCCGCAATCTCATCACCGGAAGGCCGGCACGCCGACTATGGGGGGCTTGCTCATAGTCGCATCCATCGTGGTTCCGACGATACTCTGGGCGAATCTCCAGAACAAGTATATTTGGATCGCTCTTCTCGGTCTGCTTGGATTTGGAAGCATCGGCTTCGTAGATGACTACGCGAAACTGATGAAGCGGCGAAACCTCGGGTTGACAGGAAAGCAGAAATTCTGGGCGCAAGTGGCATGTGCGATGGTGATCGGCTTCTGTTTGCTGCTGCTGCATGCGAATCAAGCGTACTCAACCGTCATCAACGTTCCGTTTTTTAAGCAATTCAAGCCGGATTTGCTTATTGAGCCTCTAACCAAGAGTTATTGGACCTATCCGCTGGCCTTCGTGCCTTTCTACCTTTTTATTGTTTTCGTAATGGTGGGCTCATCGAATTCGGTGAATCTGACCGACGGGCTGGATGGATTGGCAATTGGCCTGATGATCATCGCCTCGGGTGCGATGACGGCGCTGACTTATGTCTCGAGCCACGCAAAATTCTCTGATTATTTGGACTTGGCGCGATTGGCAAATTCGCAGGAGCTAACGATTTTCTGCGCGTCCATCGTAGGCGCTTCGTTGGGCTTTCTTTGGTACAACTGCCATCCTGCGCAGATGTTCATGGGCGATGTAGGATCGATGGCTTTGGGCGGCGCGCTCGGAATCATCGCCGTGCTCATTAAGCAGGAAATTCTGTTGGTCTTCATCGGAGGAATTTACGTCCTCGAAGCGCTCTCGGTGATTCTGCAGGTCGGGAGCTACAAGCTGCGCGGCGGGAAGCGCATCTTCAAGATGGCGCCTATTCATCATCATTTCGAGGCGTTGGGGTGGGCGGAGTCGAAAGTCATCGTTCGTTTTTGGATCGCAGGGTTGGTAATGGCGCTGTTCGCGTTGGCGACGCTCAAGTTGAGATAACAGGCAAGCCGTTTGGAATTAGCGGGAAAAAACATTCTAGTGATCGGCACGAAACGATCGGGCATAGCAGCAGTCGAGTTGCTAATCAAACAGGGTGCGCGTGTTCAAGCCATGGATGAAAATCCGCTCGCGGCAGAAGAACAAGCGAAGTTCGATCGGATGGGAGTGCCGGTTGTGCGGCAAGCGCCGGAGAACTTCGCGCCCAACGGGCAGTTCGCCGACATGATTGTGCTCTCACCCGCGGTTCCGTTCGATCTTCCGATGCTCGATCCGGCAAAAAAGCGCGGTCTTCCGGTGATCGGAGAAATCGAGCTTGCTTCCTATTTTCTGAGAGGCCCTGTAATCGGCATCACGGGTTCAAATGGCAAGACCACCACAACCGCCCTCACCGGACACCTGCTCAGCGAATGTGGAATCGCTTGCCAGGTCGGGGGCAACATCGGAACCGCTGCTGCCTCCATGATTGACTCTTCGAAGGACAACCAGTGGAATGTGTTGGAGTTATCGAGTTTTCAGCTCGAATCGATTTTCCATTTCCGGGCCGAGATTGGCTGCTGTCTCAATCTGACGCCCGATCACTTAGACCGGCACTACACGGTCGAGCGTTATGCTGCCGCCAAAGCTCGATTGTTTGAGACACAGCAATCGGGCGATCTGGCGGTCTTGAATTATGCGGATGAGAGATGCCGGGAATTCGCAAAGCGTACGAACGCGGAAGTCTATTGGTTCAGTGTGTCGGGCGAAGTCCCGCAAGGTGTCTCGATGAAGGGCGATGAATTACGTTTCAATGATCGGCCCTTCATGAGACGCTCTCAGATCAAATTGCGGGGTCTGCACAACGTCGAGAATGTCATGGCTGCGGCTCTGATGGCGCGCTTGGCGGGAGCGAAGCTTGACCTTATCGGGCCGGCTGTTCAATCGTTCCCGGGCGTCGAGCATCGCATCGAATTTGTTCGTGAGCTGGACGGCGTCACCTATTACAACGATTCGAAAGCGACCAACGTCGACGCGACATTGAAGGCCATTGCCGCTTTTTCCGGCAATTTATGGATCATCCTGGGTGGGAAAGATAAAGGAAGCGATTACCGGCCGTTGCGCGATCCGCTTCGCGAGCGGGCGAAGGCGGCGTTGCTGATCGGAGCGGAGCCGCCGTATCCATATGCTGCAGCCCCACTGATCAAGAAGGCATTGGATAATGCCGTCCCAATAGCCGATTGCGGGACATTACAAAAGGCCGTGAAGTATGCGCACGCGAACGCGATTGCCGGTGACGTTGTGCTTCTCGCTCCGGCTTGCGCAAGCTTCGATCAGTTTGAAAATTACGAGCACCGCGGAGCCACATTCAAACAGTTGGTGGCAGAATTGTTTTAACAAATGGCGCAGCGGCTGAAGACAGATTGGATTCTATTCCTGACAGTGCTCACACTTGTGTGCTTCGGTTTGGTGATGGTGTATAGCGCGTCATCGATTGTGGCGGAGCTCCAATATCACGTCTCAGGCACCTATTTCTTTTTGCGACAGTTGGGCTGGGCCGTGGTGTCGTTCGCGATCCTTCTTTACTGCATGAAGCGGGATTACAGGCGGTGGAATGACGCAAGATTCGCATTCGCCGGATTGGGAATTGTGTTGCTGCTGCTGTTGGTGGTCTACTTTCTGGACAGCGCGAGCCATCGCTGGTTGAAGGCCGGACCATTTTCGCTCCAGCCATCCGAACTGGCGAAGCCGGCGCTCGCCTTGTTTCTCGCGTTTTTCCTTTCCGGCAGGCTGGGCGCGATTAATGACAAACACACGCTGCGCCCAATTGCTGTCTCGATCTGCGCGATGGCGCTGGCGGTTGCCGTCGCGGACCTTGGAACGGCGGTTGTGCTTGTGGGAACCAGCATGGTGGTGCTGTTTGTCGCGGGACTGGAATCGCGTTACCTGATCGTCTGCGCTGTCTTGGGCGTGCTGCTCGGGGTGGGATTTATTGTCATGAAACCCTACCGGCTGGCGCGCGCTATCGACTTTATGGACAAGAACCACAAGCTGCTCGGAATCATTGATCCGCACGGACACATTCTCGGCTATGCAAAACAGACAGCTTCGACTAGCGATCCCGGATATCAGCAGCGCCAAGCCAAGATCGCGGTCGGATCGGGCGGTGTGACAGGGCTCGGCTTGATGGAGAGCCGCCAAAAGATGCTCTATTTGCCCGAGGCACACACCGATTTCATATACGGCGTTGTGGGCGAGGAAACCGGCTTGCTCGGTTGTATTTTCTTGCTTGGCGGCTTCCTGGTTGTGCTGTGGCGCGGAATGCGAGCGTACTTTCGCGCACCCGATGAATTCGGGCGATACCTCGCTTTGAGCGTGACAGTGGTTGTGGTTTTGCAGGCGTTCATCAACATCAGTGTCGTGCTGGATCTAGTGCCGAACAAAGGGATTCCGCTACCGTTTGTCAGCTATGGCGGGAGCTCGCTTTTGAGCTCGTTGGTGTTAATGGGAATGCTTTTAAGCGTGAGTGAGCATGCCGGATAGGCGCGAGCGGGGGCATTTGCTCATCAGTGGGAATAGGCCGGCGAGGAACGATTGCCGTACACGTTTGTGATGGCTGGCGGCGGCACCGGCGGGCATGTCTTCCCTGCGCTGGCGGTCGCGCGCGTTTTGAAAGAGCGCGGTCATAGATCCGCCTTCATCGGCACTCGCGAAGGAATGGAATCGCGTTTGGTTCCGGAGGCTGGGTTCGAAATACAGTTCATCCGCATCGGCGGGCTGAAGCGCGTCGGACTTCGCAAACAAATCCAAACGGTAGTGCTGCTGCCGGCGAGCATTGCAAGTGCCTGGCGTTTGTTGGGACGTCTTCGCCCGGACGCAGTGTTCAGTATGGGCGGATACGTTGCGGGACCAGCCATGGCGGCGGCACTTCTTCGTCGAATTCCCCTCGTCGTAATGGAGCCCAATGCGATTCCGGGTTTTGCGACTCGAAAGGTTGCGCGGTGGATCTACCGGGCGCTTGTGGGGTTCGACTCCACACGCGCGTGGTTTCCGGCAGGAAAGTGCGAAGTAACCGGCTTGCCGATCCGCCCTGAGTTCTTTCGGATTCCGCCGAAGCGCGAGGGGACCTTTACCGTGTTGATTACGGGCGGCAGCCGCGGCGCTCGAACCCTCAACCGGGCGTCACGCGAAAGCTGGGACCTGTTTCGGAAAAGTGAAGCGCCCGTGCGGATTGTGCATCAGACCGGGGCAACCGAACACGAGTCATTGCGCGAAGCATTTTCAAGTGCAGGAATTGAGGGGACGGTTCTGCCATTCATTGAAGATATGCCCAAAGCTTTTTCGGAAACTGACCTGGTTGTCGCGCGCGCGGGCGCCGGATCTGTTAACGAGATTGCCGCGGCGGGGATGGCTTCGGTGCTGGTGCCGCTTCCGTTCGCGGCAGACGATCATCAGGGCAAGAATGCTGAGGCCTTAGTTGAAGCTAGTGCGGCGCGAATGGTGCTTGATCGGGAGATGAACGGGCAGCGATTGTTTCAGGAAGTCGAGGCGCTTCGTCAGAACCCCTGGGAGTTGGATCGCATGCGAGCCCGTGTACGCCAGTTTGCACGACCCGGCGCGGCGGAGCGCGCAGCGGATGTACTCGAAGAAGCTGCTCTTTCGAGAAAAAACCAGATAAGAGCAGCAAAAGGCAGCTTTGCACATTGACACCTCATCCGAAAGCCGAAACAATACGTGTGAGAAATGTTGTTTAAGCCCCAACATGTGCACTTCGTCGGAATTGGAGGCATCGGCATGAGCGGGATCGCCGAGGTTCTGCTCACCTTGGGGTACGAAGTGTCAGGATCAGATATCCGGCTGAGCCCAATTACGGAACGGCTATCGAGACTTGGGGCGACGATTTATCAGGGTCATCGGGCCGAAAACATCGAAGGAGCCAAGGCGGTGGTCGTGACTTCGGCGCTTGATCGCAATAATCCGGAAGTTGCTGAAGCCCGCCGCGTGCAGATACCGGTAATCCCCCGTGGCGAGTTACTGGCCGAGCTAATGCGCTTTAAATTCGGCATAGCCATTGCCGGAAGCCACGGCAAAACGACGACTACGTCCATGGTGGCCTCGATCTTAAACGCTGGCGGTATGGACCCGACTGTTGTCGTCGGAGGACGAGTTGCAGCGATGGGGGAATCGAATGCCCGCGTGGGCAAGAGCAACATGCTGCTGGTGGAGTCGGACGAGAGCGATGGTTCGTTTTTGAAGCTTGCGCCGATCATTGCGGTTGTCACGAACATAGATCGCGAGCATCTGGATCACTACAACTCGCTCGAGGAGATTCAGGCCGCATTCACGGATTTCGTCAATAAAGTGCCGTTTTACGGCGCGGTCGTGTTGTGCATGGAAGACGAAAACGTGCAGCAAATCTTCCCCTCGATTCAAAGGCGCACCGTCACGTACGGGCGCTCGGCGCAGGTCGATTTAGAGATTCAGGATGTCGATTTGTCGCCTTCAGGAAGCAATTTTCGCGTTCGCCGCCGGAGTGACGATCTCGGCACATTCCACGTGGCGGTTCGGGGCATGCACAATGTCCTGAACGCAACAGCAGCGATCGGCGTGGGCTTGGAAACCGACGTCCGGCTCATAGACATTCGAACGGGCTTGGCTTCGTTTGAGGGTGTTGACCGCCGGTTCTCCGTACGCGGAGTGGAGCGCGGAATCACTGTGGTCGACGACTATGGGCATCATCCGACAGAGGTAAAGGCAACGCTCGCCGCGGCGCGGCTCTCGCCCTATCATTCGATTCGCGTATTGTTTCAGCCGCATCGCTTTACCCGAACGAAACACCTTCTGGACGAATTCGGGACTGCGTTTCACCAAGCGGACGACTTGTATCTGCTTGATATCTACGCGGCCTCCGAGCCGGAGATTGAAGGTGTGACAGCCGAGGCTCTCTTAGAGAAGGTTCAATCGTACGGCCATCGCTCGGTTCATTACGCCGCGAGCATGGATGAGGCCATCGAAGCAATCGCGGCTGCAGCCCAGCCTGGCGATCTAATCGTGACGCTCGGCGCAGGTAACGTGTCCCAAGCAGCGGAAAGGATTCTTGGCAAATTGCGGGAGCAAGGGAATGGCGCGGCGGCCTGAAGCCGAGGAACGTACAAACCGCGTTCATACCGCGAAGGAATCTCTGTTTGCCGGCATTCGGTGGGGCCGCTTCGCTATTTGGCTGAGTTTGGGCTTCTGCCTGATGATGGGCACGCTGTACGCTTGGCGGCGCACCGAAGAGTTTCTCATCAAGGACGATCGCTTCCGCGTCACGGAAGCGGATGAATTTCCCGGGCAGAGCCCGAATCTCATTGTCGAAGGGATACATTATGCGTCGGCTTCCCAGATCCGTCACGTGTTCGCGGAGGATTTTGGCCGCAGTCTTTATCTCGTTCCGGTCGAGAGGCGCCGCGAGCAGCTCCTGGCGATCGATTGGGTGGAGGAAGCGACTGTATCGAAGATCTGGCCCAACACGATAAAAGCGCATGTCCGCGAGCGCACGCCTGTTGCCTTCGTTCGCTTGAGGGCGAATCCGAAGGACGGCATGTCGCAGCTCGCGCTCATTGATAAGGATGGATACCTGCTCCGGCCGAGAGTTGCCGCGAAGTTCATCCTACCGGTCATCAGAGGAGTTCGCGAGACCGAAAGTTTAGAGAACCGGCGAGCGCGCGTGCGGCGAGTGCTCGGGATGCTAAAGGAAGCCGGCCCACTGGCGAATCAGATTTCTGAAGTCAATGTGGCGGATCCCAACAATCTTATTGCCGCTGAGCACGTCGACAATCGAGTAGTGAATTTGATGCTTGGAGACGAGAACTACGCCGAGAGGCTGCGCAACTTTCTGGCGAACTATCACGACGTGATGCTCAGCCGGCCCGATGCGAAGACATTCGATCTGCGCGTCGATGGGGTGATTACCGCGCTGGGAGAGGAGACGCGTGGCGAATAAGACGAAGCTCGCCGTCGGCCTGGACTTAGGCAGCACGAGCACGCGCATTGTGATTTGCGCGGTGGAAGAAGATGCGATCCGGTTTCTGGGTCACGGAGAGGCTCCCGCAAGAGCGTGGAACCGGTCACGGCTGGCGGATCAGGAGGCGCTTGCCGCAAGTATTCGGATAGCTTTGGCGGAAGCCGAGCATCGGGCGAAAGTTTCTCCGGAAGCGGCCCTGATCGGAGTAGGCGGGAGCATCGCAGGAGTGAATAGCCGCGGCCTTTATGAGTTTGGGCGAAGGCGCGAGATCGAATCCGACGATCTACGCTATGCCGTCCAATTGGCCGCCCGCGTGAGGTTGGAAGACGATCGCGAAGTGCTGCAGATTTGTCCTCAAGATTTCACCATCGATGGACGCGCTGGATATCGCAATCCGAAAGGAATCTCGTGCGCGCGGCTGGAAGCCAACGTGCACATCGTTACCACATCGGCTCACGAACATCAGGGTCTGATTTCGGCAGTGCACCAGGCGCATTTAGCTGTGGAGGAATCGATCTTCGAAGGCATGGCAGCGGCGTATGCGGCAGTGCTGCCGGCGGACCGCGCGCGAGGCGTAGCGGTGATTGATGTAGGAGCGCAATCGACGCAGCTCGCAATATACGAGGGCGAAGCGTTGCTGCTCGCGACGGCGATTCCGATTGGTGCCGACCACTTCACTCGCGATATTTCGTGGCTCCTGAAAGTGAACTACGAGGACGCCGAAAACCTGAAGCGGGAATATGGCTGCGCGCGGGCAGGACAGGTCTCCGAACACAGCTTGGTCGACGTGCCATCGCCTGAAGGCCGTGCTCCGCGCGAGGTAGCGCGTCAAGAGCTAAACGAGATTCTGGAAGCGCGAGCGGAAGAGATCCTCGAGCAGATCTATTCCGAGATCCTGCGTGTCGGCATGGAGCAGTCGCTATTGGAAGGAGCGATTCTCACCGGTGGAGGAGCCTTATTGCCGGGGATGTGCGACGTCGCCGAGCGTGTACTGAATTGCCAGGCACGAAACGGGTTAGCGACCGGAATTGAAGATTGGCCTTCTGAGTTGGATAGCCCCACGTGGACAACCGCTGCAGGACTCGCGATGTATTCGGGACGGCTGAAACTGAAGCGCGACTGGAAACGCGCTGCGGCGGGAATGGCAGGAATGGTTGCGAAATAGGACAGGTTTACAGACACAAGAAAGAGGAACGCATGACAGAAGATTTGAAGTTTCTGATTGAAGACGAAGTGCAACTTGGGACCAAGATTAAGGTAGTCGGAGTAGGGGGCGGAGGATCGAATGCGGTTGCGCGCATGCTGCAGGAGGGGCTGGGCGGCGTCGAATTCTACGTTCTAAACACCGATAAACAAGCGCTGGGCGCTTCTCCTGTCGCAAATAAAGTCGCGATTGGGAAGAAGCTGACAAACGGGCTGGGCGCGGGTGCGGATCCGTCGATCGGACGGCAGGCGGCGCTCGAGGACACAGAGCAGATTATTGAAATCCTTGAAGGGGCCGATATGATTTTCGTCACAGCGGGACTCGGAGGCGGCACGGGGACAGGTGCCGCACCCGTTGTGGCGTCGCTCGCGAAGGAACTAAATGCGCTCACCGTTGCCGTGGTGACGAAGCCGTTTGCATTCGAAGGACCGCGTCGCATGAAGCAGGCTGAGCGCGGATTGGCCGAGCTCGCGGGAAGCTGCGACACGCTGGTCAGCATTCCAAACGAAAAGCTTCTGACACTGGTGCCTAAAGGGACGAGCTTCTTCGAGTCGTTCCGGCTGGCGGACGATGTGCTGCGGCAGGCGGTCCAAGGAATCGCGGATATCATCACAACGCCAGGCTTGATCAATCGCGACTTTTCCGACATTCGAACGATCATGCTCGGAATGGGTTACGCGATGATGGGCACGGCCATTGCATCGGGCGAGAACGCGCCGGTCGATGCAGCGCGCAAGGCGATCAACAGCCCGTTGATGGAAGAAGGCGGAGTGCTTGGCGCGCGCGGCGTGCTGATCAACATTACTGGATCGAGCCAGCTCGGAATCCATGATGTAAACGAGGCCTGCAATCTGATTCGATCGGCTACGCAGAACGATGATGTGCAGATCAACTTTGGCGTGGTGATGGATGAGCGGATGAGCGACAAGGTGAAGGTGACGGTGATTGCGACAGGGTTCCAAAGAGAGTCGCTGCCTGAGATCGACCGGCGTAGCCCACATTTTCCGTTCACCTCGCCACTTGCGCCGGATGCCGTTTCGACCTCCGGAGCGGAATCACAAGCCGAGTCTGGCGCTCAAAATGGCCCGCCAGAGCCAGCAATCGAAGAAGCGCCTCCGATGCCCGATTATGAATTGCCTGCGATATTGCGCAAGCAGAAGCGGATGGTGCAGTAGGAAAGCATTCTCGGCTCGCTTCGCCTCACCTATTCCCAAAGCTTCGAGGATCACGAGGGAGTGTGACCAGAATAGAAGATCGTATCCATGAGGGCGGCTCGCGCATGCCAGACTTCTTTTTCACTTTCATTAATTGGCTCAGGCGATTGAAACCAAGGCGAAGAATGTAGGAGTCGCATTAACTGTATGTATCCGTGAACCGACGAGAAGCTCTCTCTTGAAACGTTCAGCGCCTGCGAGAGATTCTTGCGCACCGAGGGGGATGCCACTGTGCAATACATGTCGGGACGCACGAGGCAAAGTACGCGACCCCACACTTTCATAGTGGGACCAAGTGCGACGAGTTTTTCAAGTAGCCCGATCAAATTATCGTAAGCGAGAGGCAGATTGAGCGTAGCGATCGCGTTAATTGCATCAGCAATTTCCGCTTTTTCTATGTGGGTTCCATATGCAAGCAGGCGCATGAATCGTCCAGAGGCACCCACATGGCCTAGCCAGCCATATTCACCCAGGCCTCCGATGATTCTGCGTTTTTCCCGATTATCAAAGTAGCTCGGCTCCCATGGTATTGGTAAGTGCTCTTTGGCTGCCCTGAGAACGGCAAGGTAGTCCTCCATGGTGTGACCGTGGAGCTCCAGACCTTCGACCACCTTGAGATAATACGTATCCCAATCTGCGTTGCGCAACCAATTTGCGACTGGTATTCTGTGTTCGCAAATCGGAGGGGTTTGTATTCTATACTCCTGCTCACGTTTGCGAGCTTCTGCATAATCGTTTCGGTACTTCGCCATCCACTCTGGAGACGGTACAAACGAAAACTTGTCTGTGTGCCAAACCTCAAATTGCCTCAATGCCGCAGTAATATCGGGAGTCTGATCTGTACCCCTGAGCAATCCCTCGAGAAGTACGTTCGTCTCCGCGTTGCAATAGAATCCTGCGTATGTGAGGTTCGAACTGCCAACAAACAGCGCACCTCTCTCGCCGGACGAAAAGAAGTAGACCTTGGGGTGAAAGAGTGTTGTGTTTTTGTTAAAGACTCGCAGGTCAGCCTCAAATTTCTTGAGGAGATCGAGCGCATCAGGATGCGTGTAGTTAAAAGACATTCCTATCGTAGCCTTTATCCTCCCTCTCATCGATTCGAGGTGAGCGTAAGGGAGGACGAACCGTGGATCCCCACACCAGGCCGTCGCTATATGAAGTGAAGTATAAGCGCGACAACAGCGTTCAAACTCCCTCGTAAAGCTTTCCGGGTTGCTCAAGATAGTCGTTTTCAGCACGCGATCTTCCTTCCTAATTTCCTTAAATTCAAAATTCCCTGTTCCGGAGGCAGCGAGCAGATCGCCGAAATCCGGATCAAATGTCAGCCCGATTCGATCCTCGTCAACGGCTTTGGTCAGGATATGATCGTCGGGCAAACTCTGCAGCCCCGCTTCCCGGAGATGAACTGCGTCCTTACCGAGGTCACGAAGCGTCCGCACTGTCGTCATTGAGACGCTCGGCGAGGAACTTCAAGCTGCAGGGCTCGTAAAGAGGTGAATCTCGTCGTTGGCTAATGCTGAAGCGTATGCCAGAGCTTGGCGGATGTCTTCAGATTCGAGATCTGGATATTCTCGGGTGATGTCGTCCGCGGTCATGCCATTGGCTACCAAATTTACGAGGAGTGCAACAGTGATCCGCATTCCCCGTATACATGCACGGCCGCCCATAATCTTGGGATCGAGGTGATCCTGTCAAACATGCGAGACAATCCTTCTGCTTCCGAGTCTAGCCGACAACCGAATCTCAGGTTCACCTATATCCGCTTCCATTCTCTTCTCACCTCCTGGTCATGAGCTTGCCACCAGACTTGTCAGCTCGGGTTTCTCTTCAATTCCTTCTGGAAGGCCGCTTGTCTTTGCGTAGCACCGGAGCACCTCGGCGACGCTCCAGGCCTGGGCGCAACAGCCTCGGGGAGTGAACGGCGGCTCCGCATCGAAGATTTCGCTGATCGACCCGACGCACGCCGAATGAAGGTGCTCTTTGAATCCATCAAGAAATCCGCGGGCTGTCTCGAGGTCTTCCGGATAGACTTTCAGCCAGGCGTCGATGAAGGGGCCGATGAGCCAAGCCCACACGGTGCCCTGATGGTAAGCTGCATCGCGCGCTCGGAGGTCCCCGTCGTATCGGGCCTTAAACTCCTTGTCGCCTGGCGCGAGCGATCGGAGACCAACGGGCGTGAGCAGTTTCTTTTTGGCTACTTGGAGCACGCTCTCCCAGCGGTCCTCATTTAATACCGGGTGTTCAAGAGAAATCGCGAACAATTGATTCGGCCGGCACGCGGGATCACGGCCGCCGCTCTCGCCCTCGATTACGTCGTAAAGGTAACCGCCATCCGCGTACCAGAATTTTTCGTTGAATGAGGCCTTCGCCCGGTCCGCGTGCTCTGCGAGCCCATTTGCTTCGTCCGTTCTCCCACCGTCACGCAGCCAGCCCTCGAGGAGCCGCAATGCGTTGTACCAAAGCGCGTTGATCTCGACTGCTTTGCCGCGCCGCGGAGTGACGACCCAATCTCCTACCTTCGCGTCCATCCAGGTGAGTTGATATCCTTCTTGCCCCTGTACTAGAAGTGCGTCGCTATGATCGACGTGAATGTTAAACAATGTTCCGCGAAGGTGGTGACCGACGATGTCCAGAAGATGCGATTCGAGTTGTTTCAGCAGGTGGAGATCGCCGGTGTTTTCAACATAGCGGTGGAGGGCGTGAAAAAACCATAGGGTGGCGTCAGCGGTGTGATAGAGGCCTTCTTTCTTTCCCTCAGGAAACATATTCGGGATGAGACCGTGGCGGATGTAATGAGCGAAGGTGCGGAGGATATAACTTGCTTCGACTTGCCGCCCTGTCGTGAGGGTAAGGCCTTCGAGACTGATCATCGTGTCGCGACCCCAGTCGGTAAACCAGTGATAGCCGGCAATAACGGTTCGAATTTCGTCTCCGGCTGCGCGAGCCCGCGCGGTGTCTTCCTGCCGGCCGACTGGAGCGATGACGAACTGATTCGCAGCCCAGATAAGCTCGTCGCGTGTTTCGCCGCCTGCGCCTGGAAATGCTTCCATCAGAAGCCGCCGTCTGCGATCGTGCTCCGCATCCCATGCTTGCGCCGGGGAAAGCGCCGACATCACGTCCCAGTTTTCGGTTGACGCGATCAGATTTGCTTCGCGGCCGGGAGCAATTTCGGCGGTGAAGAATCCAGGACTCCACAGATCGCCCTTCCATATATATCCGCGGCTTCGCTCGACCGCATACACAACGTCTCGGATGCAGGCGCACTCGACCGCTAAGCCTGCATGCTCTGCCATGATCATGATGCGAAGCGGCGGCAAGTCATTCGAGCTCTTGAAGAGCTCGTACTGGTGATCACGAACGGTGAAGCTATACGTTTCGACGGGCGTGTTCACCGGGGTTTCGTGCGCGCGCATATTCACGGCTGGGCGAAGCTGCAATTTCCAAGAGGCCGAACCTGCGGAGATCCGGTAATTGACGTATGTCGTGTTCTGGCCGTGCGGAAGGAGGAGGCGCTTTTCCAGTGTCACGCCCTCGATTTCATAGGTCCAGACAGGAAGGCCGAGTTCCAAACCAAAGTGTGTCAGGTATTCGGAAGCGGCGAAGCCCTTATCATCTGCTTTCTGAAGGCCGTTCAGGGGAATGATGCGGCCATCCGGAAGCGCTACTTGCTCGAGGATGTCATTCAGCATCACGGTCCGCCCCAGCGGAGAAGGTAAAGCGGCAATCAAATAGCCGTGAAAGACACGCGTCAGGCTTCCGCCGATAGTGCCGGACGCATATCCGCCGAGGCCGTTCGTGACCAGCCACTCCGTCTCGTTCAAGTGTTTGGAATCGGACTCACTCAGCGGGGTCCGCGAGGCGTGCCGGAAAATATTTTTCATTATTGAGGTAGTGAATCGCGAAACAGGAAATTTCTAGTCTTCGAGGAGCCGAGGTTTCAGAAACACGGCCGCCTGCCCAGGGATAATCCAATTCTCGTGAGTATCGAGGAGTGCGGTTCCGCAGCCGCCGTACGGAGGATCCTCGGAAGACCACACCTTCACCCACTCCATAGACGCCGGAGGAGCCAATAATGGTTCGGGCGCAGGATTGAAATTCAGATCGATTCCCAGATTGATGAGGAGCAAGCGGTCTTGCTCGTAAGTTGGCGAAAAGAATCGGACAACGAAACACTGCGGCGAAAGAACCGCGCCATCAATGCCATCGGCGCCTTGCCGCGAAAGGATCGGGTCCTCGCGCCTCAGCCGCAAAAGGTCGCGATGCAATGCGTAGATGTCCGCGTGTCGCTCCACTTCGGAAAAATCGAGCTTGCATCTTTCGAATGTTTCGGGGACGTGAGGATCGGCAAAGCATTTCTGCATTTCGGGGAGGGTGAACGAGCGCCATTGCCCCAAGAATTCCAAACGCCCGGTCTTAATTAGTTGCGCCAAATCGGGTTTATGGTCGGCAAAGAACAGGAACGGACTGGAGGCTCCAAACTCCTGGCCTTGAAAAAGCATCGGAGTTGCGGGCGCGAGGAGGGTGAGAGCCGTGATGGCTTTGAACATTCCTGGAGAAGTCAGTTTGTCGATTCGCAAACCCCGGGCTGAATTTGCGACCTGATCGTGATTTTGAATGAAATTGATCATTGCGGGCCGGGGCAGTCCGAAGGCCGGGGAGCCGCGCCGCTTTTTTTGCCAGCTATACCATTGGCCCTGAAACAGGTAACCGTGCTTGATGCTCGATAGGAGCTCCTGCGCCGTCCCGCGGTAATCGTTGTAGTAGGCGTCGACCTTGCCGGTGAGAGCGACCATCGCGGTGTGATGAAAATCGTCGTTCCAAAGCGCGTCGAGACCGTAGCCGGCGGCATCGGTGGGTTTGATCAAGCGCGTGTTTTGCGGTTCGTTCTCGGCGACCAGAAGGATTGATCTCTCGCCCGCGGCCCGCCGCACAGCACCACTAATTTCGGCGAGGATGTGCGAGTCGGAATCGTCGTGAATGTCTTGCGTGGCATCTAAGCGCAAGCCGTCGAGATGAAATTCCCGGATCCAATATGCCGCGTTTTCGCGAAAGAACTCGCGCACAGGGCCGGACTCTTCGCCATCAAAGTTGATTGCTTCGCCCCAATCGGTCTTGTGGCGCTTGGTGAAATAGAACGGCGAAAATTTGGTCAGGTAGTTGCCGTCCGGACCGAGGTGATTGTAGACGACATCGAGAATGACTCCGATCCCGAGCGCGTGCGCGCGGTCAACGAAAAGCCGCATGTCATTCGGGACGCCGTAGATGGAAGCGGGCGCGTAGAGCTGCACGCCGTCGTAACCCCAGCCGAATTTGCCAGGGAAATTGGCAACGGGAAGTACTTCGACTGACGTGATGCCTGTGTCGCGCAAGTACTCCAGCTTTTCTGCCGCGCTGAGCCAGGTACCACCCGCTGTAAAGGTGCCGAGGTGCAGCTCGTATATGATTTGGCCTGGCAGCTTGATGCCCGGCCAATCGCGATCCGACCAACGAAACGCGGCGGGATCGACAACCTCCGACCAGCCGTGGGGACCCTTGGGTTGATAGCGCGAGGCGGGATCAGGATAAGCCTCGCCAGCCTCGAGCTCGAATTTGTAGCGTGATCCGGGACCGGCACCGGCGATGAACCCTGAGAAGTATCCGTTCCCCTCGTTATCCAAATCGCGCTTTGCGGACCGGCCTTCGAAAACGACTTTGACGATTCTATGCTGAGGCGCCCAAACGCGAAAATGAGCTCCGCCTCGTTCCGCTTCAACTTCAGCGCCTACGGGCGTGCATCGAGTGAGGGAGGGAAGAGCGGCCGCCATCAATTCGTTTTGTTGACTACTTTCCGGACCAGCACGCAACGCGTTTTTCGAGAAACGCCGAAATTCCCTCTTGCGCGTCGCCGGCCAGAGCGTTTGTAGTCATGACCTCCTTCGCGTAGGAGTAGGCTTTCGGCTGGTCGAGATCGATCTGGGTATAGTATGCCTGTTTTCCGATGCTGACCGTTAACGGGCTCGCTTGCGCAATGCGGGCGGCGAGCTTGCGCGTGGTGGGTTTCAGCTCAGACGCAGAAACTACGTCGTTGATCAAGCCCCACCCGGCTGCAGTTCGCGCGTCGATCGCTTCACCGGTGAGCAGCATGTGCAAGGCGCGCTTACGTCCGACAGCTCGGCTAAGCGCGACCATCGGGGTGGTGCAGAAGAGGCCGATGCGAACGCCGGGAGTCGCAAAGCTTGCCTGCTCGGAGGCGATTGCCAAATCGCAGCTTGCAACGAGCTGGCATCCGGCGGCTGTCGCCGTTCCTTGCACCTCTGCAATGACGGGCTGAGGAATCGATTGAATCTTCAGCATGAGATCGGAGCAGACGTCGAAGAGCCGGCGGTAATCGCTGACCGAGCGGTCGACCATTTCGCTCAAATCGTGCCCGGAGCAAAACACGCTTCCCGCTGCGGCGAGAATGACGGTCTGTGCGTTGCGATTGCGCTCGATTTCTTCGAGACAGCCGATCAGCTCAAGCATGAGATCTAGCGAGAGCGCGTTGCGGCGATTCGGGCGATTCAGCGTCAGGATTGCCGTGGTGCCTTCGTACTCAAGCGACAGATTTTGGTTTGGCATTATGCGCCTCCTTGGCCTGTACACTTTTAGTGAATCACTGTGGGACCTGAAAATTCAGAGCGACGCATACAACTGCTCGATTCGCGCCTGTTCGAAAGCCTTGTCGAACGAGCGCGGAAATCTCCGCGGCTGCGGACCAATTACAATTTTCACCGCACGATGGAGGATAATCCGCATCGATTTTTGAACGTGATGGCGAAGGGGACGTACGTGACTCCGCACCGGCATCTCGATCCGCCAAAATCGGAAGCGTTCCTGGTGCTGAGCGGGGAGATGGCGTTTTTCGCGTTCGACGACCGAGGGCAGATCACCGAAACTCATGTGCTGGGCCGCGATCCGATGGGGATCGACATTCAGCCGGGAGTTTGGCACACCTTGGCTGTTATCAGCGAGTACGCGGTTTGCTATGAAGTGAAGCCGGGGCCTTATTCGGTAGCGAATGATAAGGATTTTGCGCCGTGGGCGCCGAGGGAGGGCGATCCGAGCGCGGCGGAGTATCTGGATTGGTTGATTGAGCAAGTGGGGAAGGCAGCGGTGTAGGTTGCTTCCAGCGCATTGCCGGTGCTTGTTCGCGAAACGAACCCATTGGCCGGCGGATTTTGACGGACGAACTGGCGATCCTGCGAAACGAAGCCAAGTTCGTTCCGGCGACGCTCTTTTTGCAAGCGGGACAGTGTGGCGAGAGCCCTGTGAAAGGCGCGTTCGTGGGTCGTTTGGTAGCGGATTAGTAAGGATAAGCGGGCATGCTCAACGCGTACAACGGGCACCAAACACCCTGTGCGCTCGTCATCGAGGCAGCTTTCAGTGAAACATTCGTTCTGAAGGCGAATGGCGCGTTGGGTGAGCCACCAGGATTGGGCCATTTCGTGAATCAAAAGCTGTTCGGTCTGAGTGGCGGGCGGGTGCTCTTCGAGGAGGGCGTGCTCGAGCGCGTCGAAATCGGCGGGGTCTTCGCCCGGGATGATCAGAGTGCCGCTGGCGAGACCATGCTTGAGGGAATTACGAGACGAAGCCAATTTTCCGGTGGCGCTAGTCGGGCCGGAAGAGCGCTGGGCGTTCTGGCGGTTGGCGGCGAGTCGGGCGGGGGAGACGGCGGGTGCAGCGCTGGGTGATCCGTCGCGAAGCTCGGTGGGGGGATTATCTAGCGGGCCGGGCGACGATGCCGCGGCCTCTACGAGATTCGGAGCCAGATCTTCGATGGTGGTTGAAAAAACGAACCCATTTGAGGGTTGGGCAGCATTGCGCTCCGCGTGATCGATTTCTTTCATTTTTCTCTCCAGTTTCCGTTGCCGGCGCTCGGCGGCGCGGCGAAGATTGCGTGCTTGACGAGTGGACATCGAGTTTCCTCCAAAAAGAAATGGGCAAGAGCGGCGAAGAGCCGTCCTGCCCGGTTCGAGGCTAACACGAGCCTCCAAAGAAGCGAGCCGAGCGGGGCAAGAGAGTGCTTTGTAAGTTGCTCAGGCTTTTGAAGAAACGAGATATTTTCGAAGATTGTGACCGGGAATGTACGAAAGTTTTGTACAATAAGAACCATGAGGGAGTATACAGCCTCGGAAGCGCGGGAGCGCTTCGCGGAAGTTTTACAGGCGGTCGAGCAAGGGAATGATGTTGCGATTACGAAGCATGGCAAACCCGTGGCGAGAATTACGCGCGTTGAACATGCACAGATACCGGCGCGGGGGTGGGCCACGAAAGAGGGCTGGTCAGTTACGATGAGCGATGATTTCAACGCTGTCCCCGAAGAGTTCGAAGATTACACCTAATTGCTTCTCGACACGCAGGTTCTCGTCTGGCATGCAGTGGGCTCCAAGGGCCTAAGCCGGAGAGCTGCTGATGTCATTCACCGAGGGGGGAATCACTACAGTCATGCCACGCTGTGGGAATTGGCGATCAAAAGTGCATTGCAGAAAGTACACCTGATCCTTGATGGAGAGCGCAGAACAGCTCGGGATTTCATGCTGGCGATCGCAGCGCGACTCCAACTCGCACCTCTTCCCATAGAGTTCGACGATATTTCAGCGGTGGAGTTGCTGCCCTGGTACCATCGGGACCCGTTTGACCGTCTTTTAGCCGTCCAGGCGAGACGCCGTGGGATGCCGATCGTCTCTTCCGACCCGGTCTTCGAAGATTATGGCGTGAAACGTATTTGGTGAGATCGGATTCAGACGGGAAACGAATTCAGTAACTCCGACTAGTGATCTTCAGCGCGGACAAGTGACTCGTCCGCGCCTTAGATACGTTAAGCTGAAGCAACCATGCAGATGATTCGCCGGACACGCGTGTTGCTCGCAAGGATTACTAAGAAAACGGAGTGCGCACAAGTCGCAAAACGGAGTCGAAGCGGTCTTGCAGAGTGGACAGTTACGATCCTTCTGCTTCTTTTTGGGACTACGACGCTTTGCCAAGCTTTTGTCATACCTACAGGCTCTATGGAAGATACGCTTTTGGTTGGTGATCATCTTCTCGTCGATAAGCTTGCCTATGCGCCTGCCGGACCGATCGGCCGGTATTTGCTTCCCTATGAGGAGCCTAAGCACGGCGACATAATCGTGTTCCGCTATCCGCCGGATATCAGCAAAAGTCTGGTTAAACGGTTGATCGGACTGCCGGGCGATCGGATAAAGATCACGGACGGCATTGTCTACCGGAACGGAATCAGACTTAACGAACCGTACGTGTATCACAAATACGCGTACAACCCGAGGCTTGATAATTTCCCTTGGCAATGCTGCCACCCTGGGAAAGAACAAACTGCACTCGAGGCGCAGGAGCAAATGCTCAGTCAGAACGTTGTGTCCGGAGAAGTGATTGTGCCCGCGAATGAGTATTTCGCTATGGGCGATAACAGGGATAACTCGTCCGATAGCCGCTATTGGGGCTTTATCCCGCGCGACAACATTACCGGCAAGCCGTTCATCATTTACTGGTCATACCGGGCATCCACAGAGGACCTGATGGGCGATTCGGCGGGGTCGATGATCTCGCATTTTGTCGATCTCGGCCAGCACTTTTTCACGCGAACGAGGTGGGAACGCACGTTCAAGCTCGTACACGGCTTCCCTGATTCTGAGTTGCCGCGTGAACCGCTTCCGTTAAATCCTGGAAATCCAGAGCCCTGATAATCGGCATCAACTTTCGCCTTCGACGGTGTTTTCGAACGCGCTTGATGCGTAAATGGATTCGATGCTGTTGAAAAACTAGGGGTCCGCTTTACGGCGGGCCTACTCTCTTGGGATGTCCCGCGGAGCAGCGGCTTCATCATTAATAAATGCGAAGTCGCCGCAGAGTTTGGTCGGTTTTGAGGTTGCCCATGAGAGTTCTTGGTGCTCTTTTGGCGACAGTCGTTGTTCTTGGCGGAATTGGCGCGATCTATCAGAGCGTTGGCTATTGGCTCGACAGTCGGCGCTTTCCTCAGCGCGGTCGCTCTTTTTGGGTCGAATCCATCAAGCTGAATCTAAACTGCACTGGGGAGGGAGGTCCGCTAGTAGTTCTGGATAGCGGTCTGGGAGGTTCTTCGTTGGACTGGCTACGTGTTCAGCGGGGAATTGCGAAGTTCACACGCGTCTGTTCGTACGATCGTGCTGGCTATGGCTGGAGCGATCCATCCCCGATGCCAAGAACAAGTCTGCAAATTGCTACAGAGCTGAGGGAACTTTTAGCGTCAGCAGAAGAGCGAGGGCCTTACCTGCTCGTGGGTCATTCTTTTGGAGGCTATAACGTTCGCATGTTTGCCAAGCTTTACCCGTCCGATGTTGCGGGCATGGTGTTAGTCGATGCTGAACACCCCGATGAAGAAATGAGGCAGAAGCGGTTGCAGGATGCACTGCCCGCCCTTGTCAAAAAAAGCATAGAGAATAATGAGGAGCGAACGAAAGTTTGGGATCGAATCACTCAGCCGATCAAGTTGTACTTGGGCGTTGATCGTTTGAAAGTAGCGCTGGGCGGAGTATACTCTCCGAGCTTTCCAAGGGACTTTCAAGAAGAGATCCTGTTCCTGGAGCAGCAACCGAAATACATCAAAGCTGTCGAAGCCGAAGACAAGCTGGATGACCAGAGCGCGGCGCAAGTCAGAGCCGCTGGAAGCCTAGGTGATCGACCTTTGATCGTGCTTACCGCAGGAATACCATATGCCGGTGATCCGAGCGATACTGTACTCACCGAAGCTCAGAAAAAGAGTCGCGACAATCTTTGGATTAGCGAATTGCAAACTCAATATGCCCACCTTTCTAGTAGGGGCAAGCAGGTCGTTGTGGGCGATAGCAGTCACGAAATGGTCGCCGCCGTTCGGGAGGTTTGGGGACTGGTCGACTTGCACAGCCCGTGAAGTAAAAGGGCGGTTTCTAAACAATTATTAGGTGTTACGTTTGCGGTGACTTTCAATGCTTCTCGTCGTCATAGCATTGACTACGTTTTTGCAACCGTGTTACTGAAGTCGAACGTGCTTGTACTTCATCCATTTGGACATGTCGGTGACGATGACGTGGTCACCCGGTGTGAGTCCATCAATAATCTGGATGAGAGGACCAGAAATCTCGCCATATCGCACAGTCGCGCGGCGCGCAGATGAGGAACCGGGCTCAAGAACGAAGACCTGCGCCGTGCTGTTCGCCGACGAGGCGGCTGGCCTGGCAAAGAATACAACGTTTGGCAACTTGCGGACCTCAATGAGGGCGTCAAGCTTTTCACCGATCGTTGTGCCTTCGGGTATCATGTCAGTGAGTTCAAGTTCGCATGAGCCGGGTTTGCCATTGTCATGCAAGTACTGGACTACCCTTCCTGCCAGCGGTTTTGGAGAACGGTCGAGATGTATTTTGGCACTATGTCCTGCCTCGCAACGTCCGGCTTGGTATTCGGCAAACGTGACTGCCGCTCTGGGAGGCTTGACGGATAACAGTGTGCCGCTTGCCTGCTCGAAGATAGGCATGTCGCCCCGTTCGACGGTATGTACTGATAGTGTGTCCTTTGACACCACAGGATCTCCCTCCTGAGCGGCCATCGGCAGGAAACAGACGAGAATTACATGAATAGCTCTGGTCATCCGCTGAAACTGTGCACGCGGCGGACCACGTTTAAGTCACTGAAAAATACAGCGAGCGTTATCCGTCTGTCCGAAATTGACATTGCTACAGTCACGCGCGGACACCGTGGTGCAATAGCAACTCACCAGAGCTGGGCGTGACCAGTCGAGAATAGAGGCAGGGAATAAACGCGTGTCGACCGCGACGGCCATATCGCTCAGCGAATATTTGGAGACGAGCTACCGACCTGATTGCGACTATTTTGAGGGCGAACTGTTGGAGCGAAACGTGGGCGAGTGGGACCACAGCCGGTTGCAGGCGCTGCTCGGCGGTTATCTTGCAGACCGTGAGAAGAAGCAATCGGGCTTCCTTGTGGCGCTCGCACAACGGGTGCAGATAAAGCCCGCCCGTTTCCGTGTACCCGATATTACTGTGCTACTCGCGGCGCCTGCCGGTTCAATCATCACTGAGCCTCCATTCCTCTGCATTGAAATTCTGTCTCCGCGAGACCGCATGCAGGAAATGCAAGAGCGGATCGATGACTATCTGGCCTTTGGCGTGCGCTATGTCTGGCTTATTCATCCGCGTTCCCGGCGGGGCTTTGTCTACACCGCGGATAGCGTTCGGGAAGCAAAGGACGGAGTGCTCTGTACAGAGGACCCGAAAATTTGCGTTTGTCTGGCGGAACTCGACTAAAAACCGCAGGGCGGGCAAGCGGCGGACTCTCGATTAGCTCGCTTCTGTAAACACGTATTCGTGCTGGCCGTCGCGGATGATGAGCGCGCGTTTTCCGTTACGGTTGGCTTCGACGAATTCGAAACCGCGGCGCGTGGGATCGATGGTGATGAACGAGATTGTGCCGTCATCGTTCTTGCGCGATGCCATGGTGCTCTTCCATCCATCGAAACCGAAGACGGTGTTTGCGCCGTCATGCTCGACCGTGATGTTTCCGAGCGCACTGCTGTTGTAATGGGGGGCGAGTTTTGCAGTCTCGTCGTTGCTCGCGGGCACTTGGAGGCGCGGGCGCTCCTTCGCCAAGTACGCCCGGTAATTCTGAGCCGCGCTGTCGAGGTCGCCGACAGCTTCGGGCTTACCGTCGAAAACCACTTCGAGTAGGCGGCGCATGAATGGATGGAGCATCATCCCACCGTTATCGGCGTTCGTGAGCAGCACCGCTCCGATGCCGGAATCAGGGAGGATCATCCAGTCGCTTTTGTAGCCAAATAAGCTGCCTCCGTGATGGACAACGGGCACACCCCAGCGGCTGTTTACTTCCAAGCCCATGCCGTAGGTTTCGTCTTCTCCTGTTGCGATTTGCGGCTTGCGGCGCATGAGCAGGTTTTCTTCCGAGACAAATTGTTCGCCATTGGGCAGTTTGCCGCGGGAGAGCTCAAGCAGGGCGTAACGCGTCATATCGTGCGCGGAAGTCCACACGCCGCCTGCAGGACGGAAGGGAACGACCGAGTAGTTGTTGTCCATAGTGGCCACGGCGGGGTGGCCATCGATGTCGTCGGCGTGCGGGCTGGCGAAGTTGCCGTGCTGGGCGCGTTCCATATCGAAGGTGGAAACGGTCATGCCGAGGGGATCGAAGATCTGCTTTTGCATGGCATCATCGTATGCTGCGCCAAGCTCTTTATCCGGTTCGTACAGATGCGCGCCGACGTAGCCGGCGGCAGAAGCCATAAGATTGCTGTATTGAAAGACCTCGCCGAAGCGGCTGGTTGGCTGCATGCCGCTGAGCAGAGCAAACGTCGATTCGGCCGTGAACTTTTTGTATTCAAATATCCATTCGAGATCTTGCCTGGGGAGGCCGGTGCACGCGCAGATCAGGTGCTTGATTTCGACCTGACGTGTCGTATTGGCGTCGCCGAGCTTGAAGTCTGGATAGACCCGAGTGACGGGCTCTTCCCATTGCAGCTTGTGCGCGTCGACTAAACGGGCGAGCAGAAGCGTGGTCATGCCTTTCGTATTGGAAGCGGCCATGAATAGGGTGTTAGCGTCGACGGGGGTGGGCTTGCCGAGTTCGCGGACTCCGAGGCCGCCTTCGTAGACAACCTTGCCGTTGTCGATTAGCGCGAGGGAAGCGCCGGGGACGCCGAGCTTTTGCATTGCGGTTTGGACGAAGGTCTTTAGGGTTTCGATTCGGTCGGGCGTGAGTGGATGCGCTTTGCGGCCCGCGAATGATTCACGCTGGTAGGCTTTCGGGCGCAAACTCTGGACGATGAGATTGATCTGCGCGCCGCGTTTTTCAAAGGTGGGTTCCGCGCCGTCGAGGAGGACGACGGTCCAGGTGTCGCCCGAGTGTAATGCGACCGCCACGGCCACAGCGCGCTCGTTCGGCGAAGTCTCATAGACGAATTGTTTGCCGTCCTTCCAACCATTGCGATCCGGAATCGGGACCGAGAGTTTCAACGGCCGCTTCATATCCGGCCGATATGTGCCCCATGCGCTGGCGACGGCTGCTGCGGCATCTGCAGCGTGCGTGTCGAAGATGGCGATGTGAGTGTCGGGCTCGGGAGGCTGTAGTGTCACGGATGAAGCTTCGGTTGCAATGGACCAACCGGCCGGAACCATGAATGTGGCACCGGCGGGAGTGGTGCGGGAAGAATCTGAAGTGACTACTTGCCCGGCCGCTTTGGTCGCGGGTTGCGCTTGTGTTGCACAATTGGCCGGTATGCGGGCGAATGCAAGAAGCAGAACGAATGATAAGGAAGCGGTGCGCATCATGCGGGATTATATCGTGAAACGCCCGTTACGGGGCCGCGGGCTTTACCGAAGTACACGCCTTATGCCGCCAAGAGGGCTTTGGAAGCATAGTTGGCCAATGTATTTCGATGCACTCGGGCGCGATTGGAAACCGTATTTGGAAGGCAGGGTTTCCTTGGATACCGCCGTTTCTGCCATCGTTAGACGTGTCGGAATCCCAGAGCATTGACGGGCTGAAGCCCGCCTCCAAGAATCTGAATCGTGCTCAAGGTACGGGGCGGAACGGGCGGTTCGCGCCCCAACGGTACACGGTGAAATGCTTATCCAAGGTGAGGATGTCTCCCGTTCGGAGCTCTGAAGCGAGGTGGATCAGGCAGGCATCGGCCAAATCGATTTTTTGGTCCCGATACTTTCTCAGGATGCGCTGAATTGCCATGGCGGAGCGGGAAAGCTGAATGGGTATTTGGAACGTGCCGTCGGCCACGTTTTGAAGAATAGCTTCGGGAGCTCCGGGAAGGCTTCGCGTCAGGTAGCAAGCTTCTGCGATCACCGGCTCGCACGTGACTAATGGAGCATCGACTTGATCAAGAGCCTCAACAGAGTCGGTATGACGGAGCTCGCTTCGATCGAGTAGAGCAACAATCACACCGGTATCCAGCAGAACCGGCTTCAACCGCCGAAACCTTTCATATGTTTCTTGTTCGAGGCGAGATCGGAAATGCCCGAAGAAAACTGGCCTGTACCGACGATCCGGGCACGCCCAGCCGGTAATTGAGAAGACGCCATGCGGCGGAGCGCCTCGCGTACTACCTGGGACGGACTCAAGCCGAAGTTTCGTACCAATTGCGCGAGAGCGCGACGGCTCGCGCCATCCAGCCGGGCTTGAACGGTTAATCTCATTGACCGACAGTGTAACACAAGCTAGGGATTGTATTACATTTGGCGGACCGGGCTAGAAAAACTTTGTTTTGAAGGCTTCGTAGCGGCGGCGCGCGAGATTCAGTGACTCGGCGAAAGGCGGTTCGTTGTGGATGTTAGCGAGAAGCGGATCGGTTACCAGATACGGATAGGGGAAGAAGCCGTTCTCGATGCTAGAGCGCAACGTACGCAGGGCTGAAATCTTGTCGCCCAAAACGGCGTAGCTTTGCGCAATCTTGTAAGTCGCTTCGGGATCGCCCACGCCGCGCTGGCGGATCATGTCCTCCACTTTGTGCAGAATTCCGAGAGCCTCAGAATTCTGGCGCGCAATCGAGTAACTCAACGCCTTACCGATCTGCGCATATAAAGAAGGATGGATTTCGTTGGCGCGGTCAAAGTCCTTAGCCGCGCGGTCCCAATGTTTCAGGTGATACTCCCCGAACCCGCGATAGAACAGAATGAAATCTGAATTCTCATCGTCAGGCAGACTTTGAAGGAATTTGTCGTACTCGCCTAGATAGAGATAGGTGTTGAGGACCGCGCCATTAGGTTTCATTCGACTACTGCCTTTTGTACCTTCAACAGACTGCCCGCTATTCACCGATGGATCGATCTGCCGGGCGCGCTCACATTCCGCGACGGACTCCCTCAACATGCCGGCGAAACGATAGGCGTATCCCAGCTCCCAATGAACCGCAGCTTGCATAGGGTTGCTCTTTAGCGCGTCGCGCAACAGCGGCACGGCCTGTTCGACCTTGCCTGTATCGATAAGCAAGTTTGCAAGAAACGTACTCGCTTCGATCTGCTTTGGCCGGAGCGCGAGCGCGCGCTCATAGGCGGCTTGCGCTTTGTGATACTGCGCGCGCCCGCCGAATTCGAAAGCAGCATCGGACGTGTAGCACTGTCCGAGATAGGCCCAGGTCAAGGCGTGCTTTGGGTCGATGTCGGCGGACTTCTCGAGCATCTTGATGGCGAGCGGGAAATTATGGCTGCCCATCAGATCAACACCGCGCAAGTAGTATTCGTAGGCGAGTGGATTTACAGGTTCGTCAGGCTTGATTCGCTCCGCCTCAGACGGCGATAGGTTCAGTTCGAGGGACTTGATGATCTGCTGGGTGACGTTGTCCTGAACGGTCAGAAGCTTGTCATATTTCAGATCGATCTCGTCTTTGCCGAGAATCCGGTCGGTTTTTGCATCGACCAACTGGTAGGTAATTCTGAGATCGTCGCCTTCGCGAATGAAAGTGCCGGTAAGCAGCGTGTCTACATTCAATTCCGAGGCGACTCTGGGAATATCGACGGGCTGCGTTCTGTATTTTTCGATTGCCGATGAGGGTCGGACTGTCAGTGAACTTACGGAATCGAGCTTGGTGATAACTGCGTCGGCGAGCGAAAAACCAAGAAAGTCGTTTTCGGGATCGTGCTTCACGTTTTGTAGCGGCAGGATTGCGAGGCTGTGCTGCCCACTTGTTGCGGCCGAGTTTGTTTTCCGCTGGCGCACTAAATAGGCGGTGATTGCCAAGCCGCACAGGATGACTGCCGCAGCGGCGATTACGATTGTCTTCCGACGTGAAGGGCGTGGGGTTACAGGCGACGGGAGTTGGGGGGCGTGTTCTTCTGGGACCGGCGAGAGCTCAGGAGTCCGCACCTCCTCCACCGAAACTGCGAAGCGGTAGCCTTTCTTGGGAATCGTCTCAATGTAAGATAGATCGCCGTCGGCCTTCTCCAGCGCCTTGCGGAGGGCAGAAATCGAAACGGTAAGGTTCGCCTCTTCGACGAAGCTGCCAGGCCACACCGCGCGCATGATTTGGTCTTTCGTCAAGAGGCGGCCGTGGTTTTCGACGAGATAGACAAGCAGCTCAAAAGCCTTGGGAGCAAGTGAAACCGGCTGGCCGTCGCGCATGAGACGGTGTTCGGCGGGATCCAAGCGAAATGGGCCGAATTGATAAACCGCTTGCATCTTCAACACCACAGCGGTCTGCGCCGACTTCGGGAAGCTCTTTGGAAATTATTTGGCGATTTCTTGGCGAGTTTTAAGGACGAGGAGACCCGGCGTGAACCAGTATGGCCGAGGAGCCGACGTCGATCCGGTTCCGTTTGAACAAAGGAGAAAAAACTAATCATGAAAAAGTCGCTTATACTCGCGTTCGCCTCAATTGCTCTCGGGATAGCTGCTGTGCCGGCATCTGCACAGGTTCCCGAGACTACTTTCAATCTGGTGGCTCAACCGAAATTTGTTAACTGTCTGGGGACAACGCATGGTCCGGCACCTACTGCTGAAGTGATTGTTCAGAGGGGTGAACTGAATGACATTCTGATTCTGCGCGCGCACAACTTAAAACCTAATCTGGCGTTCGACCTGTTCACGATCCAGAATACAAATTTAGAGTCGAATGGAGAAGTCAATCCGGACTTCAAGAATTTCGGATTGGCTTGGTATCAGGGCGATGTGCAGGCTGACAGGAGCGGAGAGACGACTTTTTTGATAAAGCTCGATCCCGGCTCGATCGAGTTGCAAGGACGTACGATATGACGGGACGTAAGAATCGAATTTGCGCGACTCTGCTGCTGAGCTGTGTGCTGCCAATACTGGCCCAACAATCTCCCGGCAGCACGGACAAACCCACGATACCGCGATTGGTAAACTTTGGCGGCGTATTGACCGACGCAGAGGGCAAGCCGCTGGTTGGCCAAGTCGGCGTGACGTTCTCTTTATATAAGGGGCAACTAGACAACACGCCGCTGTGGAGAGAAACGCAGAACGTCGAAGCGGATAAGAGCGGCCATTACGCTGTGACGCTGGGATCAACCAGCAGCGATGGATTGCCCTCCGGTATTTTCGTAGGTGGCGATGCGCGCTGGCTCGGGGTGGAACCTGAGGGACAACCCGAGCAGTCGCGTGTCCTTTTGCTCAGTGTGCCCTACGCCCTCAAGGCGGGCGATGCGGACACGTTGGGCGGGTTGCCGGCGTCGGCTTTCCTATCGTCCGCATCGCGGGGAGCGCCGTCGAGCGGTTCGCCTGCAGCACCTGACATTGCGGTCGCTGCAGTTCCGGGTGCGCCACCTCCGGCAGGCGTGGGCGGCAGCGGAGCCACGGATTTTGTTCCGCTGTGGACCAGCAGCACCAATTTGGGTAACTCGATCCTGTTTCAGAGCGGCGGCACGATGCAAGTGAACGGCGGATTCGAATTTCCCGCGCTCGGGACAGCCACAGCGACGGCTGGAAAGAACTCGCAGCCGCTAGAGCAAGCTGCGTCGGCATTTGACAGCAGTACGGGTAAAGCGGTCGCTGAAGCGTTTCAGTGGCAGGCGGAGCCGGCGGGGAACGACACCGCCAGTCCATCGGCCACATTGAACCTGCTGTTCGGCTCTGATGGTGCAACGCCTAAAGAGACAGGACTAAAGATCGATCACCAGGGCCTGTTGACCTTTGCCGCAGGGCAGACTTTCCCCGGCGGCAAAATTACTGGAAGTGAAACCATTAACGGGAACCTCTCGGCAACGAACTTGACTGCATCGTCGGGAATTCAGGCGCAGTTCGGGTCCTTCACGGGCAGCAATACTGGTGACATTCTCATTGCGCAAAATCAGAACACCAGCGGCGGCATCGGCGTTGTCGGCAACGCCGTCGGCACCACCGGGATCGGTATGGAAGGCAATGCCTTCGGCAGCGGCGGCACCGGAGTGCAGGGTAGCGCCAGCGGCAGTAGCGGCATCGGTCTGCAAGGTAATGCCACCGGCAATAACGGGATCGGAGTACAAGGCAAAGGTGCTACCGGGATAACAGGAACCGCGTCTTTCCCTAACGGCATTGGCGTGGAGGGCATTGGCGGGAACGGTAAAGGCGGTATCGAGTTTAGCATCGGCGTGGAAGGCATTAGCGGCGGTATTGGCGTTTCGGGCGTTGGCAACCTCACTGCCGGTAGCGGTGGTATCGGCGTATCGGGGAGTGGTGCCAGCATCGGCGTGTCCGGCTCGAGCGGTAATAATGGCACCGGAGTCCAGGGGAAGGGGGCCACTGGCGTATCGGGTAACGGAACGGGGCTGGGCGTTGCGGCCATCGCAACGGGCACGGGCAGCCAGGGTGTGTTCGCCGCCGGCCAGCATCAGGGACTTGCAGCTTTTGCCGACGCCTCGAGTGGAAATCACCAGGGCGTATTTGCTCAGGCCTTTAGTCCAACCGGCACAGGAACGCTCTCAATGGCTGTGGGTGAGAGTAAAACCGGGCAGTCCCTGATTGGTTGCTGCGCGGTCGGAGTTTGGGGCGACACGAACCAGACCAGCTCCGGCGCGGCGGCAATAGTCGGCACGGCCGATGACGCTCAAGCGCTGTTTCTGCAGAACAACAGCACCACTCATCTGACGGCCAACATCAACAACCCCGCAGCGGGTGCGGGCGTTGAAATCCTAAACGTAGCGGGTAGGGATGGTTCATGTAGCATCGACGGTTTTGGCAACCTGGAGTGTGGTGGGGAATTGTTCGGCGAAAACCTCAACGTCAAAAACAATGCCGTTATCACAAATCTCTTCGTCACCGGCCACAAATCGGGTGTGGCGACTCTGGACAACGGCCACAAGGTAGCCCTCTACGCAGTCGAGGCACCGGAAAACTGGTTCGAAGATTATGGCGGAGGCAGGTTGGAAAATGGCGTGGCCACCATTACCATTGAGCCTACTTTCTTCCAGACCGTGAACACAAACCTTGAATACAGGGTGTTCTTGACTCCAAAGGGCGACTGCGAAGGTCTTTACGTGACGAATAAAGGCCCACAAGGCTTTGAAGTGCATGAGCTGAGAGGCGGCCGCTCGAACGTGGAGTTTGACTACCGCATCATTGCTCGCCGCAAAGGCTTTGAGAACCTGCGCCTCGGTGATGTGACCGAGGAGATTCGAGCTGCTCAAAACAGAAAACCAGTGAGATCAAACGCGCGATAGCACGACAGCGCTCTTTGGTTGCCCGCTGCTGAATTTGTCTGCCACTCGGCTGCCTTTTGGGTGTTCCCCAAGCCCCGTTAGAGTTGGACGATTCTCTCGCCCGCCTGCTCCACAGCAGAGCGGGCGTTTTGCAGGATGCTGCATTGGTGCTGAAGGTGTCTGTCGTATCCGGGATATGAGTGGCGGTTCAGCCTCGGGATATTCTCTGTGGCCTTCCAGTGCGGGGTCCAGCATGCTTTGCCATTAAATCGCTGTCGAGAACCAGGGCTTCTTTTCAGCGTTATCCTTTCTTGGGAACCGTATCAATTATGGCAGGCACCATCGGCCTTTTCGATACCGTGGTTTTCGACGAGGTAAACAAGCAGCTCAAAGGCCTTAGGGGCAAGTGAAACCGGCTGGCCATCGCGCACGAGCCGGTGTTCGGCGGGATCCAAGCGAAATGGGCCGAATTGATAAACCGCTTGCATCTTCAACACCATAGCGATCTGCGCGGATCTCGGGAGGCTCTTTGGAAATTACTTGGCGATTTTTTAGCGAGTTTTAAGGACGAAGAGACCCGGCGTGAACCAGTATGGCCTAGGAGCCGGGTTCGATCCGGTTCCGCTTGAAAAAAGGAGAAAAAACTAACCATGAAAAAGTCGCTTATACTCGCGTTCGCCTCAATTGGTCTCGGGATAGCTGCTGTGCCGGCCGCCGCGCAGGTTCCCGAGATCGTTTTTAATCTCGTGCCTCAGCCGAAGTTTGTCAACTGCCTCGGGGCGGGCGATGGTACGACGCCTAGTGCCGAAGTCATTGTTCAGAGAGGTGAGCTGAATGACATTTTAATCCTGCACGCCGAACATTTGAAACCGAACCTCGGCTTTGACCTATTTACAATCCAGAATACAAATTTGCTAACCGACGGGAAAGTTGACCCGAATTTCAAAAACTTCGGACTCGCTTGGTATCAGACAGATGTTCAGGCGGACAGCAATGGAAACGCCGAGGTCGCTATCAAAACGATTCTGCTGGACCAGATCTTCGGATTCGATCCGGCCGCATCGCTTACGCCCACTCACACCTTCCATGTCGGGTTCTGGTTCAATAAACCGCAAGACGCGGCAGCATGTGGTTTTGATGTGAGCAAACCGACACCGTTCAACGGAGAACAGAATGCAGGACCAAACGCAATGATCTCGGTGACGAATTCGTCGACGCACCTGGGTCCACTGTGCACCAGCTCGCACAAAGTTGGATCAGTGTGGGTTTGCAACGAGTAGCAAGTAGCGCGAAAAACTTTCGCTAAGTAGTATCGGGAATTCCAAATGGATAGTAAACGCCGCGGTGTGTTTTATGGCTGGTGGGTGGTACTGACGGCAGCGGTGGGACTGTTTTTCGGGCCGATTCCGATCACGGTCTTTTCATTTGGAGTTTTCCTAAAGCCGCTTGCTCAGGAATTTCATTCGGGCCGTGGAGCCGTTTCACTTGCGTTCACGCTTCACGGCACGATTGTTGCTTTGGGCCTTCCGTTCGCGGGACGGCTGATCGATCGCTTCGGCGCTCGCAAAATCATTCTGCCATCGCTCTCGATGGCCGGCTTAATTCTGCTGTCTGCATATTTCTGTTCTGGAAAAATCTGGCGGCTCTATCTGCTCTATTTGGCATTGGGGATTGCCGGCTGGGGTACGGGGCCAGTGCCCTTTTGCCACGTAATTTCGCACTGGTTTGACAAGCACCGGGGATTGGCGCTGGGTCTGATGATGCTCGGCTTGGGCGGGGCAGCTTTTGTCATGCCGTCAGTCGCTCAATACCTGATCGCAAGGCTTGGCTGGCGTCTCACGTTTGGCGCTATTGGAGTTGCGATTCTAATCGTTACCGTTCCGGTGAACGCAATTTTTCTGGAGGAGAGGCCCGAAGGGAAGGGCCTTCTGCCGGACGGCGCTCGCGTTTCCGTAGTTGCGGGAAAAATCAGCGATCCAGGTCTGAGCTGGCGTGAGACCTGGCGAACGCCCACTTTTCGACTGCTGCTTTGTGCGTTTATTCTTGTCGCGGCCAGCGTGCAGGCGTGTCTCACACATCTGGCGGCGGTCCTCGCCGATCGCGGAATCTCTGCGCAAGCTGCAGCGCTTGGAGCTTCTCTTTTTGGCTGCGGCGTTCTCCTCGGTCGAACGGGATCGGGTTACCTATTGGATCGCTTTTTTGCCCCGCATGTCGCTGCGCTGATTTTCGGCTGCGCTGCTGCGGGAATTGGTCTGCTTCGGATCGCTGCATCGCCGGGGCTTGGATTGACGGCTGCATTCTTCACCGGCTTGGGAATGGGCGCAGAAGTGGACATCATGGCGTACCTGGCGAGCCGTTATTTTGGGCTGCGGTCGTTCGGCTCCATCTACAGCGTTATGTTCGCAGGTTACGGTCTCGCTGGAGGATTGGGCACGTATTTGATGGGGGCGGCTTTTGACGCGAGAGGATCGTATGCATTAATGCTGGGCCTATTCTGCGTGGCGACTTTGATCGGTGCTGCACTGATGCTGCGGCTTGGACCATACCGGTATGAGATGAGAGCGGCTGCTGAAACCGCGCTCGATCCGGCGATGCTCTCAACCGAATCATGAAATTTCTCATTTAAGAGATCAGGAGTTAACTAATGGTGATAGAAGAAACCGGCCTGCCTCACGGCGTAATGGAAGGCAAGGGCGCCTACAACAGACACGCGGCGATTCCGGCGCGAGGCGCCGCTCTGGCTACTCCGTTTTTGGAGCAGGCTGTGCGGAAAGTAGCGCTTGATCCCGTAGATCAGCCAGTGGTGATTGCCGACTACGGATCGTCGCAGGGCAAGAACTCACTCGCTCCGATGCAGATCGCGATTCGAAATCTGCGGGAGCGCACCGGTCCGAGCCGGCCAATCTTTGTCTTTCACGTTGATCAGCCATCGAACGATTTCAACTCGTTGTGCGGAGTACTAAGCTCCGATCCGGACCGATATGCCGTGAACGGGGCCCCCGTGTTTCCGTGCCTGGTTGGGAGATCGTTTTACGAGCAGGTGCTTCCGCGCGGTTCGGTGCACCTCGGGTGGTCATCGTTTGCCGCACAGTGGCTGCACCGCGTTCCGTCGTTGGTTCCAGATCATTTTTTCCCACTCTTCAGCACCGGGGCGGCGCGGGCTGCGTTCGAACGACAAGCGGCGGAAGACTGGAAAGCGTTTCTCTCTTTGCGCGCATATGAGATGCGGCCCGGGGCGCGGTTGGTGATTGTGATGCCGACGTTGCCCGATGGCGGGATATCAGGGTTTGCGGAGCTGATGAACCATGCAAATGCGGTTCTTCGAGAAATGGCCGATGAGGGCGCGATCACGGGCGAGGAAAGGGCGCGAATGGTATTGGGAGTATACGCGCGGCGGAAAGAGGAGCTTCTCGCACCGTTTGCGAGTGACGGGGAGTTTGAGGGTCTGGCGGTGGAAGCTTGCGATTTATCGGAGCTTCCGGATCGCGACTGGGCCGATTATCAATCCGACCGCGACAAGGAAGCTCTTGCGACGAAGCACGCGCTATTCATCCGTGCGGTGTTCATGCCTTCACTCGCAAGCGCGCTTTCGCGAGCGCAGGATGGAGATGGCGAAGCGCAGCGCAGTTTCGCGGATCGCTTGGAGGATGGGTTAGTGCGGCGCTTGATCATTCATCCCACCGGGGCTGACATGTTCGTCCATACAATCGTTTTGGCGAAAGCCGGCTAGATGCAGCGATTTCATCCAAAGTAGCTCCCCGACTGGAAAGGAATCAACGTGAAACGTTATCGTTCATGCTTATCGATCGCTTGCTCGTCATTGGTATTTGCGATTGCGAGTGCTGCGCAGAACCAGCCGGATCCTTTGCTGGCCGAAACTGCTTCTGCAGCGATCACGACGCAAGATTGGAGCCGGGGTTGGGACAACTTCGGTGAACCTCTTAACCTCACGAAGAGCAATATTAAATGGTCTGTCTCATCGAGCCGTGATTTAACTATCACATTCGACTTGGTGAGCGCGCGAGCAAACAAACTGTATCAGGTTAGTATTAACTTCTTTTGCAGCAAGTTTCCCGCGAGCTTTGGTCAATTTCCTACCGATGGCGGCGCGGGCGCTTGCCAGGCACTCACGCGACAAGGTGTGACCAAGGACTCTGCCGAGGTCGAACTCGGCGTGGTTAGGACCGATATCCATGGCAATGGGTCATTGACGGTAGTAGTTGGCCCGATCGCACCGGGTACTTATGAGCTCGAATTCTTTGCGCGCGACGGCGGAGGGTGCAACGTGAATGGCGGGTGTGGAGTCGCGACGTGTGCGGTGGACTTTCAATCGCCTGGCCCATTCGGCAAGGCAACGAGGATCAGCGTGCCATGAAGCTACTTGTTATTGGTTTCGATTTCAACGTTTTTTTAAGGAGGATCTTATGACGATGACGGCCCGAGAAGCTTTCGAAAGAGGGACGGCAACTTTCAATGCCCACGACATTGACGGATTTGCAAGAGTGCTTGCCGAGGATGTCGTCTTCAGGGCGCCAGGCGGGATGCGCGGCAATGGAAAGGAGGCATGCGCGGCGTTCTACGGAAGCTGGTTCGCCGCTTTTCCGGACTCGCATGTCGACGTCGAAGCCGTTCACTTTACCGGCGATGTCGCAGTTGAAGAGGGCACATTCACCGGAACGCATAAGGGCATTCTTCGCAGTCCGATGGGGGATACTCCACCGACAGGACGCCGGGTCAAAGTGGAGTATATCCAAGTTCTCCGCTTTCGCGACGGTAAACATGTTTCGTTCAATTTGATGTTTGACCAGCTAACGATGCTCGAGCAACTCGGCCTCATCCCAGCGCCTGCGACAGCCGGGTAAGCACGATTTCCTAAGGAGGATTTTCATGAGTACGGCATCACCAGAACTCGAAACGACATCGGTTCCAGGATCGCATCTGAGTGCATCACCGGACAAAATATTCGAAACCCTGACAGCGTACCAACATACAGAAGCATTGAAGGCCGCGATCGAGCTCGATTTGTTTACTGCGATCGCGGGCGGGCAGAATACCGTCGCATCGCTGGCGAGAATGATTCAGGGATCAGAGCGCGGTGTGCGGATACTTTGCGACTGCCTTGTCGTACTCGGTTTTCTTACGAAGACTGACCATCGCTACGGCTTGACGGCTGAGTCCGCTGCGTTCTTGGACAAGAATTCCGGTTCCTATCTTGGATCGGCCAAGAATTTCCTCAGCTCTCCACTCATGATGCAAGTATCTCGCGACTTGGCCACAGTGGTGCGCTCGGGCCGTCCCGTGGCTGAGCCCTTCTCGGGCATTGAACACCCCATCTGGGTTGAATTTGCCCGAAGCATGGCGCCGTTGCAGCATCGTCCGGCTCAGGAGACGGCCGAGCTTCTGAGCAGCGAATCGGAGATGAAAGTCCTGGACATCGCCGCCGGACATGGGCTTTTCGGAATTGCTATCGCGAAGCGCAATCCGAGGGCGAGAATCGTTGCTTTGGATTTTCCGTCTGTTTTGAATGTCGCGAGTGAGAATGCGGCGCGGTATGGCGTTTCGGATCGCTACAGTCTCCACCCTGGCGACGCCCTGAAGATTGATTTAGGAAGCGGCTTCGACGCAGTGCTGGTCCCGAATTTGCTGCATTCGTTCGATCGGGCTTCGAATGTGCTCCTCTTAAAAAAGGTGCATGCCGCGTTGGCTCCGAAAGGGCGCGTGATCATTGTCGAATTTACGCCAAATGAAGACCGGATCTCGCCTCGGGTGCCGGCTCTGTTTGCGCTAATTATGTTGGCGAATAATTTGGGAGATGCTTACACGGTCTCGGAGCATCGGGCGATGCTCGGCAGCGCTGGGTTTCCGGATTGTGAGATTCACCCCTTGCCGCGCACCCCTTTTACGGCAATTGTTTCGGTGCGGTCGTAATTCAAGCCAGGATATTAGCCTGGCTCGGCATGCCAAGCCATGGGAGGGACGAGACAGAACGGGCGCTTACTGTCGGCGGCCTAGCCGCATGCGATTCGATACAGTGGATCGAACATGTTCACCGTCCACTCGCTTGCGCCGGCAATCTTATTCTGTGTTGTCACGATGCTCGGGTGGGGCTCGTGGGCGAACACGCAGAAGCTCGCCGGAAAAACCGCTTGGCCGTTCGAGCTTTTTTATTGGGATTACGCAATCGGCGTGTTTCTGCTCAGCATCGTGTTCATGTTCACGCTCGGGAGCATGGGGTCGAGCGGGATGACGGCGCTCGAGAATCTGCGGCAAGCCTCGCACTGGTCGATGGCGGGAGCGATGTTCAGCGGCGCCTTGTTCAATATCGCGAATATCCTGCTCGTGGTGGCGATCGATGCCGCAGGCATGTCGGTCGCTTTTCCGGTGGGCATCGGGCTCGCGCTCGTAATTGGCACGTTTGAAACTTACGTGGAGACGCCCAAAGGAAATCCGGTGTTGTTGTTTACGGGCGTAGCGCTGGTGGTTGTGGCGATGGTGATGTCGGCCCTCGCCCATCGCAAACTTCCGCGGCACACGGGGCGGGGCTGGATGCAGGGACTGGTTTTCAGCGTAGTGGCGGGTCTTCTGATGGGCTTTTTCTACCCGCACCTGGTGAAATCGACTTCGCCGAATTTCAACACAGCTCCGATCCAGCCCGGATATCTCACGCCATATACTGCGCTCTTTTTCGTCGCAGTCGGACTGATTCTCAGCAACATAGTAGTGAATACGATCTTCATGAAGGCCGGAGGGAAAACGTACGGGCAATATTTCGCAGGCACGATGAGGCTCCATTCCGTGGGGGTGCTTGGCGGCGTGATTTGGATGGTCGCGCTGACTCTGAACATCATTGCTTCAGGAGTAGCGGGGCCAGCAATCTCGTATGCGCTTGGGCAGGGCGCCACATTAGTTGCCGCGATTTGGGGCGTCGTGATCTGGAAGGAGTTTCGCGCCGCGCCAGCGGGGACCATGCCGCTGATCGTGATGATGTTCGCGGGCTATGCGCTGGGGCTGATCCTTATTGGTGTTGCGACGCTGTGAAGGCGAGCGTCACAATCCAGCTATGATTCTCCTCCTTTCCGTGATCTCATCATTATTAATAGGAGCCCGAATCAATGCCGATTCGGCGGCGAATAGTATGTCACTCCACGTCACTTCGAGCGCCTTTTCAGAAGGTCAAGCGATTCCCGAAAAGTACACGTGCGACGGCCAGAACGTGTCTCCGCCCCTCACATGGAGCGGTGGGCCGGCAAACACGAAAAGCTTTGCTTTAATCTGCGAAGATCCCGATGCGCCTTCGGGAACTTTCACTCATTGGGTGCTCTATGATTTGCCCGGAAAAACCACGCAACTGGCTGAGGGGTCATCGGGCGGCGGCAAAGAAGGCGCGAACGGTTTTGGAAAGAAAGGCTATGGCGGACCATGCCCTCCGCCAGGAAAGCCGCACCGTTATTATTTCCGCATTTACGCGCTGGATACGGATTCCTTGGGCAGCGCTGGATCTTCGAAGGAGAACGTGGCCGCTGCGATGAAAGGACACATCCTCGCCGAAGGACACCTGATGGGCACATACCAACGCAAGAAATAAGCCGGATTTGCGAAGCGGATCGTCGATCAACTCTGACGCGAGCGGCGTTTTCGCGCAGCTTGCTTTGCTTGTTTCGAAAGCGCCTGGCGTGAAGCGGCGGAACGGCCCTCACGCTTCAGCGCCCCCAAAGTAGCGCGGGATCGCTTCGGTGAAGGCTTTGGCGCCGACTTTTTCTGGCCTTTCGCGTAGTCGCGCTTAGCCTGTTTCACGGTTTGCTCGCTTGCCTGACCTTCTTTTGGCGGCGGCAGCTTGACTCCGGCGCGACGGGCTTTCGACAGGCCGATCGCAATCGCCTGCTTGGTCGATCGCGCTCCGTGCTTCCCTTCGCGGATGTGATCCATTTCTTCGCGAACAAATTCGCCGGCCTGAGTGGTGGGAGCCTTCCCCTCACGCTCATCTTGCTTGGCACGTTCAATGGTTTTCTTCTCGGGCATGGTACACCTCGATCATGAAGTTGGATGCTTTCGGAATCGCGGCTATTTCGTAGCCTGTTTTCAAATGGCTGAACACACCGTCACGGGATTCGAACAAGGATCGGTACGCGGCTTTCTTCACAAACCAAGCGACAGGCCAGAGGCGGGTTTGGTCCTGACTCATGGAGCGGGCGGGAACTGTGAGGTGTCGCTGCTGGTCGCGGTTGCCAACGCTTTTTGCCGGAGTGGTTTCGTCGTACTCCGGTGCGATCTTCCATTCAGGCAGCGCAAGCGATTTGGGCCTCCGCTTCCCGCAACGGCAGCGCAAGATCGCGCGGGTTTGGGAGATGCCGCTGCTGTTATGCGAGAGATGCAGCCGGGTCGAACTTTTCTTGGGGGCCAGTCGTACGGAGGGCGCCAGGCCAGCATGGTTGCCTCTGAGCAGCCCGATGTAGCAGGCGGCCTGCTTCTACTCTCGTATCCGCTACATCCTCCGGGCAAGACGGATCAACTGCGCACATCTCATTTTCCGAAGCTGCGCGTTCCCGCGTTGTTCGTGCAAGGCAGCAAGGATCCATTCGGATCGCTCAAAGAAATGAGCGAAGCATTGCGGCTCATACCTACGCGGACCGAGCTAATCGGGATTGAAGGCGCAGGTCACGAGCTTGCGCGCGGGAAATTCGATATTGAGCAGATGATCGTCAAAAACTTTCGAAGCCTAATGGACTAGTGGCTCATACCGCATCGCCACCGCCCCCGAGCCGAACTCCAGCCGGCTTACGAGCCTCAAGTCAACATGCTTCGATAGTCCCGCGAACAACGTCGGTCCGTGGCCCACTAGCCTGGGTTGCACCACGAACTCGTACTCATCGATCAATCCCAGCTCGGCCAACGCCAGCGGGAGCTTCACGCCTCCCACCAGCAACCCCTTACCCGACTCCCGCTTGAGCTGCTGAACGGCAGCCCCTAGATCCCCGCGCAGGAGCTCCGCGTTCCAATCGACCCCGCCCAGGGTGCTCGACACGACGTACTTCTTTGCCGCGTTGATCGTTCGGGCGAAGGGTTCCACCCAATCAGGCCTCGCTCCCGTCTGCGCCGGCGCCCGCCACGCTGACTCCATCATTTCGTAAGTCACCCGGCCAAAGAGGAGGGCATCGGCTTGGTCGAGGTTCTCGACCGCGTGACGATGCAAGTCTTCGTCCGGGATGATTGCTCGATGATCGCAGCACCCGTCCAATGTGACGTTGATGGAATACCGAAGGGGTCGCATTACGCAAGAGTACCGCCGATGAGGTAGACCAGCAAGGTTAGTGCGCTAGTAACGCTTAGGCTGCGACATGCCACTACTCTCGTGTATCTTAAATAAATAGACTAATAATGCTTGGCGTTGCCATGTCACTGCAGGGTGACTGGGATCATAAATATGGACGCAATGCACCGGCCGGGGTTAGCGGAACGCTGGAAAGCGGTCGCGCTACTCGGCGGCGGAAGCGCGATATTCTTTTGGCAGCTCCGACATCCGATTATCCGCCTAGAGTGGCCCGTCGCTAACGAACTTCTCGGCTTCGCTTTGGGATTGTGTCTTCCGTGGCTAACTGCGGCCGCTATCTTTCGCATTGGACGATGGTGGAGCAAAACGATTGCGCTCATCGCCGTTATTCCCCTGTTGCTTTGCTCCGCTGTGTTTCTGCTCGGCTCGGCCCTGACGGGGTTTGCCTACAAGAACGGCCGAGATCTTTCCTTTGATCGGTTTGCAGAGACACATTGGAAAGGATCGGAGGTTCGTTTCTATCGAACCAACGGCGGTGCGGCCACGGATTTCGGTGTTGTCATTCGCCAGGAACGCACTTTAATCCCCGGCGTGGTGCTGGTGCGCCGCCTTGACGATTTCTACCCGTGCTATTCGCTCGACGCTACAAGTACCGACGTGGGCATCGCTATCAAGGATGGACACTCCGAATGCAGAGGTTTTCAAGAGCAACGCCGCGATTATCGATTGAAGCCGTTTCTCTATTTCTAATTCGCCGTTCCTGACGTTCGTCGATAGCGATTGACCTTTCGAATGACCCGGCTCGCGCTTGCGACCCATTGAAAGGGCCGCGGATCGTTGTTGTAGATCCGGATGTAATCGTGGATCGCTTTGATCAGTTCGCGAACACTGCGAAGAGTGCCTCGGGCAGCGAACAGTGCCGTGGTTCCATGGCGCTCGTAATCGCGCGTCTGCCGCTCCGACAGACCGGGCCGCAACGGAAGGATCGGCTGCGTGCGATCCAGCGTCTGAATCTGGCTCTTCTCGTCCACGCTCAGCACAATCGCTCATCCGGCGGATTCATGTAAAGTCCTACGATGTCCCGGACCTTCGGGGCGAAATCGGGATCGTTGCTGAACTTGAAAGATTCGACCCGATGCGGCTGCAGTTTGTGTTTCTTCCAAATTCGCAGCACAGTTGCTGGACTAACTTTCTGGTTAGTCGCCATCGACCGCACGCTCCAGTGGGTCGCGTCGTTGGGAATCGTCCTCATCGTGGCTTCCACGATGGCCGTTTCTTTATTTTCCGAAATTTGCCTCGGACGGCCACCTCGCGGCCGATCCTCAAACAGTCCGGCCAGACCTTCCGTTTCGTACCGCTTCCGCCATAGCAACACGGTCGTCACTGTCGTCGACAGGTCCCGCGCCAGAACGTGGTTGGCTTGTCCGTCCGCAGCGCCCAGAACGATGTCACTCGTGGAAGAATCCCCGTGAAATACTACGTTGTCGACAGAGCGCCGCCAGTTGCTTCCGATCCGTATCCGTCAATGCTAAGGGGGCGACGGGCGGGAGAGGCATGTCCAATACCAGTATGCGGCTAATAACTCGATTAGTGCAGTTATTTAGGGAACAGCAGACTAGGCGATCCCGCGTATGATGCGCGCGGGTAAGAGAATGATCGCCGCGACCAGGGCTAGTGCTCCGTGAACTGCGATGCCGGCTAACCGGAACGGCAGTAGGAACAACCAGACGAATGGAAAGCAGATGAGTGCTACGAGTGCGAGCGGCCAAGAGAGCACGAACAAAAGGCACCAGAGGAGAAATATGACCATTTGTCTCTACCGGTTCAGGATACGCATTCGCGAGCGCGAAAGTTCCTTAGGTGCGCCGTAAAGCGCCCGTCACGCGACTGTTCAGGCCACTAGCGGCTTCCCGCACAGCCGTTCGAGTATTGCGACCGGCGTACTCGCGCGCGAGGCAAGCGATTCACGCGCGACGATAAAGGTCTGCTCGAGCGCATATTGGCCGGATTCGACGGAATGGGGCAGCACATCGGTGAACGCAAGCCATGTCGATCCAGGCGGAAACTCGAAGCGGTATTTTGTGGTGCTCGATTGAAACTCTTCGTTGCGCTTCAGGTAATCGTGGAAGCGAAGCATGAACCGGTCATACGGGGAGCGTGGAAAAACGGGCAGATGCAACCGGTTCAGCAAGCGTAAAAAACCGTCCCGCAAGCGGGCGGCAGGCGAGGTTGATCGAGCGGCCAAACTTTGCAGCCCCGCGTCTTGCGCATACCGTTCCGCAACCGTTTTGAAGGGATCGGATGTAATCCAAACGCGGGACGCCGCAGGATGGATATTTGTGAACACGCGCAAAATGAGATCGCCCTGAGTGGGGCGGGAAGGGAACGCATCCGTGTGGATCAGATCGTTGCGTTTGTTTACGGGCAGGTCGCGTCCCCTCTCTTCAAGAGGACGGAAGCTGGCGTAATCGAGCTTCCACGCCGCCGCATATTCAGGAAGGAGCTCTCGGGCGAACTGAATCAAGTTGCGGGAGTATTCCCGGAACACATCATGCAGCGTCGCCATTTCGACGCTCTTTGGGTCCACGCCAGTGACGCGGTCTATCACAGGACGATAAGCGATATTTTTGTGCACGGCGCCGCCGGAGAAATCGAGAGTGCGCAGAAATTCCTTTGACACCTCGGATAGGGCAAACGGCGTGGTTGGAAAAAAGACGATATTTCCGGCCTCAAGGTCTGGCCGGTAATCGTTGAAACCGGAGAGCGGCCACTGATTGATCGTGATTACTTCCATGTTTCGAGCGCGTCAAAAGCTCGCAACGCGCACAGACGTTCCAAGTATAAATTGGGAGGAGAGTTCCAAAACTGAAAGCGCATCATCCCATAAGCGGACACCGGGCGCTCCAATGATTCGCCTAAGCTTGTGGCGCTAAAGGTGCGCGTTGTTCGGCAGCGGACGTGCAGGAATTGAGATACATCTGTACCAGGAGCCCTGATGCTACAAACCTTGCGCTTTGCGCTGCGCATGTTGCGAAAGAATCCCGGTTTCACGCTGGTCGCGGTCTGCTCATTGGCGATTGGAATCGGCGCGAACTCCGCGATTTTTAGTTGGTCCGATGCGCTTTTGACCCGTCCCTTGCCCGTGCCACGGCCCAGTGAAGTTGTGGCCGTGCGGTCAAGCTCGCCCTCTCAGTTCTCGCAGTCCCTCTCTTACCGCGATTACCTGGATTTTCGCGATCGCAATAAAACGTTCGAGGGTTTGATGGCGTACTCGCTCTTTCCATTTGGATTTGCTGAGAAGCCCAGTGCGTTAGCGCAAGTGAAATACGGGATGTTCGTTTCGGGGAATTTCTTCGGCGTTTTGCATGTAGATCCGGCGCTAGGCCGTGCCTTCCGTTCCGATGAAGATAAAGTCCCCGGGCGCGATGCAGTGGTCGTCCTGAGTCACGATCTGTGGACCAGTCAATTTGGGTCTGATCCGGCCGCAGTGGGGAGAAAAATACGCCTGAACGGAACCGAGTTCACAATTATTGGCGTTGCGCCGGAGCAATTCACGGGCGTCGATCAATTGTTTAGACCCGCTTTTTATGTGCCAATTGCGATGGCGTCTGTAGAGGGCGATAAGGATTTACTGGAAAAGCGCGATAATCGCTGGCTTACCGTAAAGGGCCGTTTGAAACCCGGGATCACAATGCCGCAAGCCGAGGCGGATCTTACATCAATCGCCTCTGCGCTCGCGCGAATGTATCCCGATACCGACCGGAATGTAAGAGCTCGTGTTGAAACTGAATTGCAGTTGCGTATTGAAGAGGATCCGCCCGATTCCCAGCTCATTGCGATGCTGATGACGCTCGCCGTATGCGTGCTGCTGGTGGCATGCGCCAACGTCGCGGCGCTGCTGCTGAGCCGTTCCCGTGCGCGCTCACGGGAAATCGCAGTGCGCTTGGCCATTGGAGCGAGCCGGAGCAGATTGATTGAGCAGCTACTCTTTGAGAGCTTATTGATCGCCCTGATTGGCGGGGGGCTTGGCATAGCGGTCGCTAAGGCGGGAATACAACTCTTCAATCAAATAACAGTACCTTCAGATCTTCCGATCATTCTGTCGGCTCATCTCGATCAACGCGTTTTGTTCTTCACTCTTGCGATCTCAGTTGTGAGCACAATTCTATTCGGGCTGACCCCCGCGATTCGCAGTACGCGCCCGGATCTGGTTCCGGCGCTCAAGGCCGGCGATTCGGATACCGGAGGGCGACGGCAACGGTTGTGGGGCCGCAACTCGCTCGTGGTTGCGCAAGTGGCAATCTCACTCGTCCTACTCGCGGTCTCAACCATCATGTTCCGGGGATTTTCCGACTGGATTGAACGCGGCCCTGGCTTCCGCACGGAGCGCTTACTAATGATGAGTTTCAATCCCAAGCTCGTGCGCTATAACGAAACCCAGACGCAGCAGTTTTACAAGCAACTGCTCGAGAGAGTGCGTTCAGCTCCCCAGGTGAAATCAGCAGCCTGGAGCTCGGCTGTTCCGATGTTCCCCGGTCAAGGGCGCGAAGATGTCGTGCCGGAAGGCTACCAACTCCCACAGGGTAAGCAGGCGGTGAGCGTGTTTGCCGCTGCAGTGAGCGACGGCTACTTTGAGACCATCGGTATTCCCATTCTTCGGGGCCGCGGATTTCTAAGAACGGATACCGCCGATAAACCCCTAGTCGCGGTGGTGAATGAGCAGTTCGCGAAACAATATTTCCCGAATCATGACGCGATCGGGAACCGAATCCATTTGACAAACGCGAGCGGTCCAGTGCTCGAAGTCGTCGGCATCGCGAAAACGGCCAAATATTTGTGGATCGGCGAGTCGCCCACGGAATACGTTTACCTGCCCATGGCGCAGCACCCACAAGAAAAGATGACTCTCATTGCTCAATCGGAAGGCGATTCCGCGAGCCTGACGCCGGGTTTGAGAGAGCTGGTTCGCGGCCTAGATCCCAATCTTCCGATCTATGATGTCCGCACGATGGACGATTATTATCGGAACCGCGCCGTCAAGGCTCCAACTATCGTCGTGCAGACAGTGGCAACCATGGGATTGATGGGGCTGGTTCTCGCGATGATCGGCTTGTATGGGCTTGTGGCGTATACAGTCGCGCGGCGCACACGCGAAATCGGAATCCGCATGGCGATCGGGGCAGACCGCAAGACAGTTCTCGGGTCCGTCCTGAAGCAAGGCTTGATACTTGGGCTGGCCGGCATTGTGATCGGAGTGCTCGGCAGCGTGGGCGCCGACCGTGTCTTAGGCCTGATGTACGGCGGGTCGACAGAGATGAGCGCCGAAGAGGCGCTAATCATCTTTCTGTTCATGCCTCTGACATTTCTTGCGGTCACCATGCTCGCGACCTATGCGCCTGCGCGCAGAGCTTCGCTTATTGATCCCATGAGGGCCCTGCGGGATGAGTAGCTTAAAGGAACGGCGCGCGGGCTGACTCGAAGCGCGTTCCTCAGAACGTGTACGACACGCCGATTAGCGGTATGACTTTCTCTCTCAGGCCGCCATCGTTCAGAGCGACTAACATGTTCGCGGATACCAAGAATCCGTCGAAGATGTTTGTCTTCATGCCGAGCGCCAGGTTGCTCTGATTGTAGGTTTGGTTTGCCAGCGGAGCGGCGGTTGCAAACGTTCCTATTTGTCCAGTGCCCACTAGCGGCGCCTGAGACGTGTAGGTCGCAACTCCGACACGAGGCGCATTGATCAGCTCTTGTCCGATGTAGTCGGCCGCAAGCGTGAATCTACGTGTAATTCCAAGGTCCGTGCCGGCCGAAAGGAACGCGTATCCCGGAAGATTCGCCTTGGTTCCAGTAATTATGTTGCCCGCGAGAATGGATTGGCCGTTCCATTGATAACCCACGTTCACGTGAGGCGTGATTGGGCCGCTACGCAGGGAGACAGCGACGAACGGCTTCCAACCGATTGCGCCGGACCCCAATAAGTTCATCTCATCTCCCGTGGGAAGGCGAAGATCGGTGAGCAGCGAGACGTTCACACGCTCGCCCCGGTATATGCGGCCTTTAAATCGCAAAGTTACGTCGCCGAGACCGGCGGCGCTGTTCCTGCTGGGATTCCAGTACAAATTGTTGGTCTTGGCGGGATTGGTATGAACATCGGGCGCGTATTGGTTGTTTGAAAATGTGTTTGTCAAGCTTGTTGCCGGATTCGCCGGATCGAAATAGTTTGCGTACGGCGGGCCGTTGCTGCAGCAGGGCTGCAAAACGCCGTTGACGATGGCGGGTTCCGTATCCACCGTGCGGTTGATGGTCGCATATGACGCAGCATTCATCCCGATCTGCAGGAATGGGATCGCTACGGAAATATCGATGCGGTCCGTCAATCCATACGTTCCAAAGAGCGTAAATTGATTTACCTTCAAATCGAGCGAATTGTTACTCGAGATGAACTGCGTCTCGTATGGCTCCGCTGCTCCTCCGGGTCCCGTGCCTACCTCGTGAGTGAAGATAGCCGGCCAGTTGTGCAGAGGTTTTCCATCGATTGTGTCGAATCGGAAGCGTTGAAAGGTCACTCCGACATGCAGCCGCCGGCGGCCAATGGTTTCCGCCCGTTCGGTAAGCACCGGACCAAAGGTTTCAGGCAATCTCTTGTAGACCCCTGTCGCGCTGTCATATTCGTACATGAAACCAGACGCGGGACTTGCTATCGGCAGCAGAGTTATCTGCGTGGCGATTGCATCATTGAGCGCTGAGAAAGTGGATTGAAACGACGAATTAAACCGCGCCGGAAAATTGGAATTCGGTAATACGAGCCCATAGGGTCCGAAAAGATTGGGCATAACGCAAGCCAAGCCACTCTGCCCGGAACAGTTATTTTTCGGGGGTAAGACGGCGGCGAGACCTGGAGTGACCGGCACGGAAAGGCTTTGCGCCACGGCTAAGTTGCAAAAAAGAGCTGGAATTAAGATTGTAAGTTTCATTAAGGATCTGAGCACGTTTTCTCCCTCGCGCGATGGCGGGTCGCGCTTTACGCAGGTTAACGCTAGTACTACGAGGGTGAAAGTGATGGGAGTAACATTACTAATTACGTGGATAGACTCTAAACCTCGGTGAGATAAGCTACAGTATTCGGACAAAAGAGATAGCTTTGATAGCGCCGTGAAACGCCGGCCTATAAACACGAAACTTCATAACTGATAAACGGCGTTCCGGATTTGGACGGCATTGTGGAGAGAAATGAGAGCTTGGCGGGCACTCCCGCGACATTAGCGCAACCCATCACTGGGTGGTGGACGACGCATTCAGATCTGAGGAAGGTAGCCGTTGTATTTGCGGCATCGTTCACGTTCACGTTTGCGTTTCTCGTAAGGCGGAGCCATGTTGCGCTTCGAGTACAGCTGGGACCGAGGACGGTGCGGGCCGCATCGATCGACATGCCGCCCAAGCAAAATGATCTAATTGCCGCAGCGGCAGTTCCCGAAAAAACAGAAGCTCATGCTCTTAAGCAGCGGAGGGAGAGAGTCGAGACGCATCGATCGGAGCGAAAAGTTGCGGCCCGTCACGCCGTTTTCTTGCAAGCGCCAACTGCTTCTGAAGAGATCCAAAGAAAAGAGCGCGAGATAGCCGTTGGACAAAATCTGAACCCACGGCCAAGCGCCCTGGAGCGAGAATTCCAGGGCTCGACGCCAGCTCCGTCTAATACGTTTTCAGGGCAGGAAAAAGCGCCCGCTCTGGATTTCGCCGATGAAGCTCACTGGCAATTAATCGCGTCGACGGAACGAAATTCGGTGGAGAATTACCTGAACGAATTTCCGTCAAGAGAGCGCCGCGTTACAACGCGCCCGCCACAGGATAATGCTTCTGCATCTCGCGACGCGAAGGCAGCCGTGGCAGCTTTGACAAAGTACTCGAACGCCTGGAATGCGAAAGATCTCGCGAACATCACGGCAATGCGTCCGGGTCTGGACCGCCGAAGCGTGAAAGCAGAGCTTTCGAGCACTCGCTCCATAGAAATGAGCATCCGCCCCACTTCGGGCCCGAAGATTCAAGGCGATCGGGCCACCATCGATTGCATGCAGCAGGTCAGCCAGATCTTCCGGGATGGCATTGAGAAGCAGAGTCCTGGCGTACAAGTGACGTATGTTCTGGTAAGGCGCGGCGGCAACTGGCTGATAGAAGCGTCAAGATAGAGCGCGGCCCGCTCGCCGGAATATAGCAGGGCGGCGTGCTACTGCGAAGGTTTCTTGCTGAAAACGAGCGTCTCGTCCTTGCTCGTGGGATCGATGTGCTCTAGCGCGACAGTAAGGGTCTTCGGATCTGAAAGCTTGAACGTCCACTCGTCGCTCGCGTCTTCCTTAGGTCCGTTGGTTTTCAAAACGACCAGCGCCGGACCGTTGTACCAGACCGATACTTTGGCCTTATTTCCGGCGTCGTCGAACTCGCATTCTGTGCCAATGGTCGCGCAGACGAATTGCGAAGTGACCTCTTTCCCATCCTTGCCGCGCACGACGCGGATCATCTTAATTTTGTTCGAGACATTCTCGATCGTGAGACTGACGACGCGCCCGTCTTCGACCTGGCTTTTGGCCGTATCCATTTGCCAGGTGCCGGAAAAATTGGGGCTGGAATCTGCAGAGACAAGGAAGGGGAACATCGCAGGCGCGGCGAGTGCTGCAAGCGCCAAATAAAAACAGCGCATGGGAACCTCCAGGCGCAACGCTTTTTGGGGAGCGCGGCGCCAAATTTATCTGTATTTAACGTTATACCTGAAAACCAAATTTCTTGCTGGCTGCGTCTAGCCCCGGCAAAGATTCAGATCGTCAAGGTCGTTGAAGGACAAGAACCGGTCGGAGGTGATTGTGGAGTACCTGGGGCGCTTGCGGGGCCTGTGCCATGAGGGTGAATAATAAGGTGTAGGCGCGCAGGCCGTAGCAGGCCTGACTAGCAGGAGACGGCTGTAGTCAAGCGCGGCGTCAAGGCTGTTCCGCTCGGAATGCTTCGGCATCGCAGCCTCCGGGGCAGTCGGGAACGCGTCAACTACGAGGAACTGACGCGAAAGGCGAGCAAGGAAGCGTGAAAGCTACCGTATCGAAACCCAGAGCGCAGCAAGCGTTTCTACTGGAAGAACTGAGCGAGCCCATGCACTCGCAACCTTTCAGGCGGAATGGCAAGGAATACGAGGCTATCAGCAGTGTGTGGGAAGGAACCGACGGCGAGCTGCTCGAAGCGATGTTCGAGTTTTATGCAACCATTCCACCGGAACCGATCTTAGACGCCACTTACAACGCAGGACGTTTTTGGAAGGGATCTATGCGAGAAGTCGTCTCGATGGACATCGACCCTCAGTACAAAACTGACATCGTAGGCGACAACCGGAAAATGATCGGCGTCCCATCTCGACATTTCGGTGTAGTGGTCTACGACCCTCCGCACGTAGGTCCGCAAGGAAGGGATAAAAGTAAAAAGCGATTCGACGTTGATTTCGGGGCTACGGTCGAGTGCGGCAAGGATCACGATTGGAACCTGAGTTATCTATATCCGCCTTTTCTCAAGCAAGCTAAGCGAGTTCTGAAGCCTGACGGTCTATTGCTGGCGAAAATTACCGACATGGTGAATAACCATAAATCAAAATGGCCGCACTGCGATTTCATGCGAATGGCTGCGGAAGCTGGATTCACTGTTTGCGATCTCATCGTGAAGATTAGAACCGGACCCATGCTCTCTACCAAATGGAAGGAAGCACACCACGCGAGAAAACGGCACTGCTTTTGGATCGTTTGCCGTAACAGCGATGAGTGCGAGCGAAGGTCATCGCTTCGGAAACAGTAAGTTCCACTTGCTCACACGATGCGTTCCTGGTCGTCCTATACCTGGAACCTTGCTTCCGAATCCGCTTTCATTCCACTCCGGTCTGTAATGAGTCATCAACGCAAATTCCGCTGCGAACACCCACCACTCACTGGTAAACGTCAAATATCGACATTTCATGTCCGCTACCGTGATGTTATGACGCTCTCCAATCTTTGCGGCGTGTTCCGCCAGCCGCGCCCGGAGCGTCCGTTTGCTTTTCGTAGTTCCTCTTGAAGCTTTCCCAATATAGACAAGCCGGCCTTTGAAGTAGAGCGCGTAAATCCCGCTAGCGTTCGACCCCGTGCGTCCTGTCAGCGGTAATAAGGGACTGCTTTCCAGCTTCTCTACAACCTGAGTCCGAATACCGCGATCAAGGTCAAACTCAAAATGATGTGGATCATCGCTAGTGGAATGTTCAGCCATCAACTACGTGCTAGTTTTCCACACAGAGCGTCCAGGAATCCGGGTTTAAAGAAAAGGGAAACACAAAAAACATAGGCACGATTTTCCGCGTTCCTAAATCAGCAGTGCTGAAGAAGGAATCGAAACAAAAGAGAGCGCGAGCGCAAAAGAGAAAACCCAAGAAGCGCGATCGATTGCTTCCGACTAGTCACGTTGATCCGGTGCCGCAACTCTAGCCCTTAATCACGCCCATAGGCCGGAGCCGCGCGACTTTCTTCGCCAGCCCAGCGTTGTGGACCACTTCGATCACCTCGTCCACGTTCTTATAAGCTTCGGGGAGCTCTTCCAGAATGCCGTCCTTCGATTCGCTCCGAACCAGGATTCCGTTCTCTTCGAGTTTGCGCTGCTCCTCGCGCGCATTCTTCCCTTTGCGAACAGCAGTGCGGCTCAGAAGGCGGCCTGCACCATGGCAGACACTTCCAAAGGTCTCTTGTTTAGCGCGCGCTTGACCGGCTAGCACCCAGGACGCCGTTCCCATGCTGCCGGGAATGAACACGGGTTGTCCAATTGACCGATAGCTCGCCGGGATCTCTGGATCGCCAGGCGGGAATGCGCGAGTCGCGCCTTTTCGATGGACCAATACTTCGCGGGTGCGGCCGTCCACGTCGTACGTCTCGCGTTTGGCGATGTTGTGGCACACATCGTAAATGAGTTCCAGCCGCGCGGATTCACCAAAAATGCGCCGGAAGGCCCCGCGCAAGAAATGCATAATCGCTTGCCGGTTGGCCCACGCGAAGTTTGCTGCGGCGGCCATCGCGCCTAAATAGGATCGGCCTTCGTCAGACCGGACCGGCGCGCACGCCAGTTGACGGTCGGGCAATGTGATGTTGTATTTGGGCATGACCTGGTTCATCAGCGCGACGTAATCGGTACACACCTGGTGCCCCAAGCCTCGCGAGCCCGAATGGATCAGTATGACGACTTGCCCCTCTTCGATCTGCATGGCCGCGGCTCCCGGCACATCATGAACTTGCTCGACATATTGAACTTCGAGGAAATGATTGCCGCTACCGAGGGTTCCGAGCTGGGGTGTTCCGCGCTCCTTTGCGCGAGCAGAAACTTTGTTGGGCAAGGCGGATTCGAGAGCGCCGCCGGCTTCGGCAAATTCAGCATCGCGCTCATCTCCGAAACCGTTTTCGACCATCCAGCGCGCGCCCTGCCGCAGAACATCATCGATCTGCGACGCTTTCACGCCAACACGCCCCTCGGTACCCGTTCCGCAGGGCACGTCCCGAAAAGTCTGGTTGATTAGATCTTTCAGGCGCGGCCGGACTTCAGTCTCGGGCAACGTGCTTCGAACCAGCCGCACGCCGCAATTGATATCAAAGCCGACGCCGCCGGGCGAGACGACTCCGTAATCCAGATCCGTAGCTGCGACTCCGCCAATCGGAAAGCCGTAACCCTGATGAATATCGGGCATCGCGAGGCTTGGTCCGACGATGCCGGGCAGCGTTGCGACGTTCACGGCCTGCGTCAGCGACTGATCCTTTTGGATCTGTTCCATCAGAGCCGCGCTTGCGTACACAACCACATCCGTGCGCATTCCCAGGCTCCGGTCGCGCGGAATGCGATAGCGAAAGGCGTCAATTTGCTCGGGCCGGATCTCCGCCATCAGACATCAACATACACTTCAGCGACCCAGCCGGTTTCATCACGCGCCACTTTGAGCTGGTGATAGGTCACGGCCTTTACGACAACTCTAGGCGGATGCATTTCCGGATTGCGCGGTTCTCCGCCCGCGATACAGCGGACGTGCGCCGGATCCAATCGTCCGACATCGAATCTGCCCAGCGCGATTCCTTTGCCATCCACGTAATAAAGGACTTCATTTAAGAAATTCACCAGCAGCGATTCGTAATCGCTGCCGGTCGCTTCGACCGCGATTTCGGCTGCGACTTGAATGGCGCAAGGATCGAGAATAATCGACACCAAGGCATAAGCGCAATTTGCGAAAAGCCCTTCAAGCGAGCGGCCGCGCGCGCGGAAGCCGATATCAGCCGGGTGCTCCAGCAGCTCGAATTTCATAGGATCTCGCGAGACGCCTGGTTCCAGAAGTACAAAAGGATGCTGGCGATCACGATCAGAGCCGCGGTCAGGCCGCACCACAACCCATAAACACCGTATCCGTACCGAAAGCAGAGCACGTAACCGACCGGAATTCCGAAAAACCAATAGCCGCCCAGATTGATTAGCATGGGCACGCGTGTGCTACCGAGCCCGCGCAACGCGCCGGTCGCGACGGTTTGCGTTCCATCAAATAACTGAAAGAGAGCCGCGAGAGCGAGCAGACTCGTGCCGATGGTCAACACGCCGGGGTCATTGGTATACACGCGCAGGATTTGTTTCGGCATCAAAAGAAACGCGAGAGCCGAGCACGACATGAAGGCGCACGCCATGCCCAAAGCGACGTAACCACTCTTTCGCGCAATATGTGGTTCACCGCGTCCGATCGCGTGCCCAACCGCAACGGCTGCGGCAGAGGCGATTCCCAACGGCACCATAAACGTGACTGCGGCGCAGTTCAATGCGATCTGGTGCGCGGCGAGCGCAACCGGCGTTAACCTTCCTGCGAGCACGGCGGCCGATCCGAATGCGCCGATCTCGAGCAGAATTTGCAGCGCAGCCGGAAAGCCGAGATGTAACAGACGCAACAGGCGCTCGCGGTCAGGCCGGCGAAAGAGGCTGGCCAGGCCCGGCTCAACGTTCCGTTCAAACCACCATATGAAAAACGCCAGCAGCGCCGCCATGTAGACTCGCGCAATGCAGGTGGAAAGCGCCGACCCAACCACTCCGAGCGCCGGCATGCCCCAATGCCCGTAGATGAGAAGCCAATTGAAGAACCAATTGACGAGATTGGCGCTGACCAACACGAACATTACAGGACGGACGTGGCCCATGCCCTGGAGATACCGGCGGAATGCGCCGTAAAGCAGCAGCGGCAGAGTTCCCCAGCTCAGGGTTGTGACAAACGGGCCTGCGAGAGCGCTGACCTCGCGGTTCACGCCAAACGCATAGAAGAACGGCGGCATGAGTGCGAACAGCCCCATCAACAGCGGCGTGATGAATAGCGCGAGATACACGCCTTGCGACAAGGAGCGGTGACAATCATCGCGGTCGCCCGCGCCGCAGGACTGTGAAACGAGTGTGTCAAGGCCCAGCAGCAAGCCCATTCCGAAGATCGCGAAGGTATAGAATGCGCTGCTTCCGACGCCTGTCGCGCCAATCGCCGCCGGTCCGAGCGGCCCCACCATTATGGTGTCGACCACTGACATGGACATCCAGCCCAATTCCGCGAAGATCACCGGAATGGCGAGCGACAGCATGCGGCGCAGTTGTGGCGCGGCTCGTTCGCTCGAGGAACTGGTCAGGGTTCGCATTCGCAGCAGGCGTTATCATCGCCTGCATGTGAGTCTCCCGGTAACCAGCAATTCTACAGAAGAGGTTCAGCGGCTTATGTTTTGCGATTCGTGGAAAGAGGGTCCCGGAGAGAGCGCGGAATTTACCACGGTGCCTTGCGGATTGATCCAGTTCCTCTTGTACTGGCCGGTCCTGACCTCGCGCTCTTTGCCGGTTTCAGGGTCGCGCGTAAGCGTAATGTTGTTGATCACGTCATCGAAATTCTGGAATTGGCGGGATTCGGATGACTCCCACTTCTCCCACCGAGCCTGCGTCTCGCTTTGCTGAGCAGCCGCGCGGCTTCACGATACTCACCCGTTCCTTAATTTAATCCCAAACGCGCTGATCGGCTGATGCAAAATAGGAATCCGGGCGCCTGTGGCATCCGTTAGAAGGAATCAGCCCTCTCGTACATCGAGGTTAGTACTCGAAGTACTTCGTGTATTACGCTGGTTGCCACGGCAACACTGGACATTGAAACAAATTTTCGTATTATGGCTCTATAAGTGGCAGCCACGCTACAGCGTGGCGCTTGCCGATCAAGCTCGCTTTCCGAAACAAAAGGCGCTTGCCTGACAACATTCCAGTTCGAGGTGTAAATATGGGTGCGTTGCAGCCTCTAAGGAGAGCTCTATCCGCTCTTCGTCTAGCAGAATTCAATTATTTTGACGTGGTTAGGAGTTCGGCGGTGGTTGCCGCGCTCCTGGTTTTGGGATATTCCGCTCGAGCCGCCAATCCCTCTAGCGGCACCCTGACGGATACGACGACGACGCTCACCTACACGGCGGGTCCGTTCGTGGTGCCAAACGTCACCGATAACGTCAACGGAACTCCCACGTGCAGTGCTACAGTTCCGGCGGAGCAGTGCGACACTTACACACTGACCGTCAACGTGGCAGCCGCGGATAAAACTACAAAGCAGATCAACGTATCGATCAGCTTTCCCAATGCCACGGGCGAGTTCGACGTATTCGTATTCGATTCGAAGAACAACCTCATCGCCAGCGACGCAGCGGGCGGGGAACCCTCAGCCGTGGTGATCCCGGCTGTTTCGGGCACTTACACGGTTGTCGTTGATCCCTGGAACCCTCTGGGTCAAAGTTTCGTTGGCAACATATCGCTCGAAAACATACCAGCCGCGCCGCCTCCGCCTCCTGGAATCGCGCCTCGCTACATCACGTATCCCGCGCCTCCGAGCGCTGGGGGTGCGAATGCTTCGGGCGAGCCTTCGATTGGCGTTGACTGGAATCCTAATGTTGCGACGCTAAAGCACGGCACCGTCAATCAGGGCGGCGTAGCCTTCTTCACTGCGAACCTGCATGAATTTCGAGTGAGTTTCGATGATTGCTCCTCGCCGGCAGCCACTCTGTGGGAGGACGTAACCAGCCCGGTCGAGACGGTCAACACACTCGATCCGATCGGCAATTGCGATCACTTTGGAACCACGCCGCCGGGCCGAGTCTTTCAGTCCCAGCTTGCGGGCGCCACGAGCCTCATGGCCTATTCCGATAATGACGGCAATTCCTGGACGCAGTCTCAGGGCTCCGGTCAGCCTGCAGGAGTCGATCACGAGACCGTCGGGATGGGGCCCTATAATCCCAACGCAACTCCGCCTCCCCCGCCGCACCCGCTTTATGCAAACGCTGTTTATTACTGTTCGCAAGATGTTGCTACGGCTTTCTGCTCTCGGAGCGATGACGGGGGCCTCACCTTTGGCCCGGGAGTTACGATCTACAATCTCACGCAATGCGGCGGACTTCACGGACATGTGAAGGTTGCTCCCGACGGGACCGTCTACGTGCCGAACAGGGGATGCGGCGCTAATCAGGCGGTCGCAGTTTCTACGGATAACGGTTTGACTTGGGCCGTGCGTCCCATCCCGGATAGCACAGCCGGTAACACCGATCCCTCCCTTGGAATTGCCTCGGACGGAACCATCTATTTCGGTTATCAGGACGGGAGCAGCCACCCCAAAATCGCAGCTTCGAGCGATCGTGGAACAACCTGGACCCCTTCGATCGACGTGGGCGCGCAGCTCGGCATTCAGAATTCCGTTTTCCCCGAAGTTGCGGCCGGCGATCCCAACCGTGCTGCATTCATGTTCCTCGGAACGCCGACTGGGGGTAATTACCAAGCAACGGGTGTTTTCCCGGGAATCTGGCATCTCTACATCGCGAGCACCTATGACAGCGGAAAGACCTACGTGACTGTCGATGCGACCCCCAACGATCCTGTCCAAATAGGTTCGATCTGCAACGCTGGCACAACCTGTGGCGCCGACCGCAATCTGCTCGATTTCAACGATCTCACGATTGACTCGCAAGGCCGGGCTGTCGGATCGTTTGCTGATGGCTGCGTAGTCGGCAGTTGTGATGCCACGTCTTCCGATTCCGCTTCGCGCAGCGCTCTCGGTACAATCGTCCGTCAATCCGGCGGCAAGCGCCTCTTCGCCGCCTTCGATCCGACCGAGCCTGCCGTTCCTGGTGCGCCTCTCCTTGGTTCAGCTCTCCAGAGCAGCACCGGCGTTCTGCTAAGCTGGCAAGCTCCGGATAATGGTGGCTCTCCCCTCACCGGCTACAAGATTTACCGCGGCACGAGCAGCGGCGGCGAAACCTTGCTCACCACCATTGGTGCAGCCAAAACCGCGTACTTGGATACGACGGCCACGTCTGGGAAATATTACTATCGCGTCGCGGCTCAGAACAAGATCGGAACCGGACCCGAATGCGGCGAGCTTGTAACCGCCCCCGCGCCTCCTCCGCAAACACCTTGTATTGCGCCGGGCGTTACCGTTATCACGGATCCCACCGGGGATCAAGTGGGCGCGCCCGCGAATGCAGGGCTTGATATCCAATCAGTTTCGATTGGCGAGCCATACACCAGCACCTCTACGCCGAATGCGCTGTCCTTCACGATGAAGGTACAAAGCCTCACGGTGATGCCCGAGAACGCGCAGTGGACGATCTTCTTTACGGCTCCGAACGGTACCGAATATTTTGTGGATATGAATACGCAGCCTCCGGCTTCCACAACGACGCCCGTGTTCAATTACGGCCACACGACCACTCTTGCAACCGGCAACAAAAATCTTGTGACGGACGGCACGGCTGACGCGGGAAGTACGTTCTCCTCGGACGGCACGATCCTGATTATCATTGATGACAGCAAGGTGGGCGGCCTGAAACCGGGCGACCAGCTTGTGAACGTCAATGCGGAAACGCAGCAGCTCGTCGGTGCAGACGCCGGTCTTCTCGTGACGATCGACAGCACCTCAGCCGGCCGCTACATATTAATTGGCAATGTGGCTTGCGCCCCGCAGGCTGTCCTCACGGCAAAGCCGACCACGGGTGCGGCCCCGCTCGCTGTCAGCTTCTCGGGCGCCAACTCAAGCGACCCGGATGGCGACACGCTGAAATCCTACACGTTCAACTTCGGGGACGGATCGGCGCCGGTGACACAAGCTACACCGACGATTAACCACACCTACTCGAAATCAGGTAAGTATACGGCCACGCTCACCGTTGCGGACGCAAACGGTACGGCGAGCCCAAATCCGGCGAGCGTGGTCATCAATGTCTCTCCGGGAGTGTGCTCGTCGACTCTCAACGGCAACGGCACGATCAGCGGAACGGACGCAACCTTCAGGATTACGAATCTGAAATCGAATCTGACAGGCACGTTCACCTACAATGACGCAAATAACAACATCAGCTTCACTTCGACCAAATTCACGTCGAGTTCGCTATCGAATTCGAACAAGTGCGTGAGTTTTGCCGGCAGTGCGACGTTGACCGCGGGTGGCAACGTGACGTACACCGCGACGGCCTGCGACAACGACGATAGTACCCCGAAGAGTGCCGACACACTCGCGGTGAAGATTTCCGGCGCGAAGAGCAGCTCGGTCTCGGGCACGGCCTCGGAGGTCGAAGTTACATCCACCTGTCCTTAGTAACGAGCGCGCTGTAGTTCCCAGTATCCGGATCCGCTTCGAAGTTGTGAAACGGATCCGGATCGCTATTTTAGTCTTAATGTGTACTTCGAAGAATCTCCTGATTGTCCTCGCAATTTCTGCCGGGGCTTTGGGCGCTGGTCCCGCGGCCAAGACTCCGGATGCTTGCAAGCTGCTCTCGAACTCGGTAATCGAGAAGGTGCAGGGCGAGCCGGTGACGCAGGCGAAACCCAGTTCCGGCAAGCGGGGAAGCGTGATGATCTCGGAGTGCCTTTACTCGTTGCCCACGTCTTCGAATTCGATTAGCATTTCTCTGACTCTTCCCGACCCGGGCGGCTCCAAAGTCGGGCCGCGAGATGTGTGGAAGCATTCGTTCCACGAGGCCGAATCGGCGGAAGACGATGAGGACAAGGAGAAATCCGTTTTTCCGGGCGAGAAAGAGAAAGAAAAAGAGACTCCTCCGAGAGCCGTGTCCGGTTTGGGCGAAGAAGCATTCTGGGTTCAGAGTTTCGTAGGAACGCTTTATGTGCTGAAAGGGAATGCCTTCGTGCGGATCAGTATCGGCGGTAAACAGGACGATGCGACACGGTTGAAGAAGGCGCGCGTTCTGGCCGAAGCAGCGCTGGCGAAGATGCCGTGAAGCGAGGGGTCGCGAGCAATAACGTATCCCTAGCCTGCGCATAATGCGGGTGGCTGCGCTCTGAAGCAGCAATAAGAACAGTAGTGTCGAAGAGTATGCGTACTGGCGCTAGGTGTTATTAACGGAGCGAATCCGTTCCTCGCGCGCGTTATCAATCACACGGTCCCAGTTGGCCCCAGGTTCCGGCACGCCTTGATGAACCCATAAGCCATCGCTCTTGATCATCAAAGGCCGCTGCTCCGCTCGTTTGAGAAGCACGCCGTCAGGCTGTTCAATCACCTCGAGGGCCCCGTCCGGTTTAAAGCCAAAGCGTTTCCGAAGGGATTTTGGGACCACGATGCGCCCCGCTCGATCAATTTTGAGTTCCATCGCCGAAAGAAATTCTCTACCATCGAGCTTACAATTCGCCCGGACAGTGCGTTTCGCAAAAACGCCACATTTGGGTTCGTTTCGCAAAAACGCTGCGAATGGGTTCGTTTCGCAAAAACCGGTCCAACCGTCCCGATCGCGTCTTCGCTGATACACTAAGAAACTGAATCCCCTTCGCAATGAAATACATCTTTACGTCAGAATCCGTCACCGAGGGTCATCCGGATAAAATCGCGGATCAAGTCTCCGACGCTGTTTTGGATGCTGTTCTCGCCGAAGATCCGGCGGGACGCGTCGCCTGCGAAACGCTGGTTACCACCGGCATCTGTGTGGTCGCCGGCGAGATCACCACGAAAACGTACGTCGATATCCCCAAGCTAGTACGCGGTGTTATTAACAGCATCGGCTACACAGACGCCGCATTCGGGTTCGACTGCAAGACTTGCGCCGTAGTGAATATGATCCAGGCCCAGTCGCCCGATATCGCCATGGGTGTCGATACCGGCGGCGCTGGTGACCAAGGGCTTATGTTTGGCTTCGCGTGCGATGAAACCCCGGAACTGATGCCGCTGCCCATTATGTTGGCCCATCGCCTGGTTCGCCGCTTAAGCGAGACGCGCCGCGAAGGGCAATTGCCCTATCTCCGGCCCGATGGGAAGAGCCAGGTGAGCGTCGAATATGTCAACGGCAGGCCAAAACGCATCGATGCGGTTGTTATCTCGACCCAGCACGATGACGATGTTGCGACGGACCAGATTCGCCGGGAAGTGAAGAAGCACATTATCGACTCCGTCATCCCGTCCAACATGATCGATTCCCGGACCAGCTTTCATATCAATCCCACCGGGCGTTTTGTCATAGGCGGCCCTCATGGCGACACGGGACTAACAGGCCGCAAGATCATTGTCGACACCTATGGCGGAATGGGCCGCCACGGCGGGGGCGCATTCTCCGGAAAAGACCCCACGAAAGTGGATCGATCCGCGTGCTACATGGCGCGCTACGTCGCGAAGAACATCGTGGCTGCGGGTCTCGCGTCTAAAGCCGAAGTGCAGTTGGCCTACGCCATCGGCGTTGCCGAGCCGGTTTCGGTCAACGTGAATACGTTCGGCACAGGGAAAATCGACGATGATCGCATTGCCGAGTTGATTCGGGAAAACTTCTCGCTCACTCCGAAAGGCATGATCGACCATCTCGATCTTCGGCGCCCGATTTACCGCAAAACCGCGGCGTTTGGGCATTTCGGCCGTACAGAAGACACATTCACCTGGGAGGCGACGAATAAGGCGGATGTCCTCCGCGAAGCTGCTCAGCTAGTCGCCGCCGTCTAGTCTGCCTCGATCCGGAAACACATACGATACGATTGAGCCGTCGAAGTAGGAGCCGTGCCGACAGCCGAAGATTGCAAACGTTCGCTTGAAATTGAGGTACCGCTTGAAGAAGTGGAGCGCGCCAAAGAACGTGTGACTAATTCGATAAAACAACGCGCCCGGTTGCCCGGTTTCCGTCCCGGCAAAGCGCCGACAAGTTTGATCGAATCGCGCTTCCAAAGCGAGATTCGCAGCGAGGTTCTCGATGCTCTCCTCCCGCAAGCCTTTCGCGACAGAGTTCAGAAGGAAGATTTAAAGGTCGTCGGGACGCCCGATGTCTCAGAGTTGCACTTTGAACCCGGCCAGCCGATTCGGTTTAAAGCCGTGTTTGAGGTAGCACCCGTATTCGACGTTGGCGAGTATCGCGGCTTGCCTGTGAAATACCAAGAGCCGACGGTAACTGACGAAGAAATAACAAAGCGTCTGGAGTCGATGCGCGAGAGCAAGGCCGAGTACATCAACCTCGACCCGCGACTTATCGAAAACGGCGACTTCGTCTTGGTTCATCTTAAATCAGTTTCCGGTCTCTCCGAGCCGATCGATCAAGATGTTCAGATTCAAGTAGGCGCCGAGGATACGCTGCCCGCATTCACTGAAAATCTGCTCGGCGCAAACCCGGAGGAGATGAAGGAATTCGATCTCACTTATCCGGAGGACTACGCGCAAGAAAGCCTGGCCGGCAAGACGGTTCGCTTCGAGTTAACGCCAAAGGTGATTCGGAAGAAGGAGCTCCCGGCGCTTGATGACGAATTCGCCCGCGATTTAGGCGATTATCAAACCCTCGATGAGCTTAAGGACGCGGTAAAGAAGTCCATTTTCCACGAAAAGCAGTACGTCGCTCAGCAGGAGGCGAAAGAAGAGCTCATCGATCAACTGGTTCGCCAAAACGACTTTCCTGTTCCGGAGGCGTATGTTGACCGGCAGATCGAAAACCAAGTGAAGGCCCGATTGGGCGACTTGGCCGGGAGAGGTGTTGACCCGAGCACGATTAAGCTCGACTGGCAAAAGGTCAAGGAAAGCCAGCAGGATAAGGCTCTGAAGAGCGTCAAAGCTTCCCTCCTGCTTGAAAAGATCTCGCAAAGGGAGAGCATTTACGCGACCAAAGACGAAGTGGACCGGGAAGTACAAAGGATCGCTCGCCAGGAGCGCGAAGCCGTTCCGGTCACCCGCGCCCGCCTAGAAAAGGAGGGAATGCTGGGTCGGATCGCCGATCATATCCAAGCCGAAAAGACGCTGCATTTTCTCTTCGAGCAGGCGCAAAAGCGGGCGTAAGCCGGGGTAAACCTGATCGGCAGTAATGGCCTATCGGCCCCAACCTAATGCGAAGTTCGGCCGCTTGAAAAGCCGTTCGTCCTGATATACTGGTGTCGAAAACCGACTTCGAATCAGTGCAAGGGATCTCTTGGTCTTACATTTTGTAGGAGAACCAGCGTGAAGCGTGCCGGATCTGATGATTCCCTCCGCTGTTCGTTTTGTCATAAAAGCCAAGACGTTGTCGGCAAGCTGATCTCCTCACCGAGCGATTATCCGCGCGCTTACATTTGCGACGAGTGCATAGCCGTTTGTAACTCGATCATCGAAGATGATCGCCATGATACGGCTTACGGCACGCCGGGTAAGCTGCCCCGGCCGCTCGAGCTGAAGGAATATCTGGATCAGTACGTCATTGGTCAGGAAGCGACCAAGAAGAAGCTCGCCGTCGCGGTCTATAACCATTACAAGCGGATTCAAATGAATAAACAGCGCGGCAGTGAGGTCGAGCTGTCTAAATCGAATATCCTGCTGATCGGGCCGACGGGTACAGGAAAGACGTTGCTCGCTCAGACGCTCGCAAGGATATTGGACGTCCCGTTTGCAATAGTTGACGCCACCACGCTGACTGAAGCTGGGTACGTTGGCGAAGACGTAGAGAATATAATTCTGCGCCTGTTGCAAAACGCGGATTGGGATGTTCAACGGGCCCAGACCGGAATCATCTATATCGACGAGATCGACAAGATCGGCCGCAAAGACGAGAACCCGTCTATTACCCGCGATGTCTCCGGTGAAGGCGTTCAGCAGGCCCTTTTGAAGATTCTGGAAGGGACCATTGCAAACGTTCCGCCCCAAGGCGGCCGGAAACATCCGCACCAAGAGTTCACGCCCGTAGATACAACGAATATTCTTTTTATCTGCGGCGGAGCGTTTATCGCGCTCGAGAAAGTCATTGCTCGCCGGGTGGGAACGAAATCTATCGGTTTTGTACCGCCCGAGGAGAAGGAAACGGGACGCCGTGGTCCGAACACTGCCAGGCGAGATATTGACTTGCTTGGGCAGTGCCAGCCCGTCGATCTGATTAAGTATGGGTTTATCCCGGAATTTATCGGGCGTATGCCGGTCACGGCGGTTCTGGAAGATTTATCGAAGGACGCTTTGATTCAGATTCTGACCAAGCCGAAGAATGCCATCGTCCGTCAGTATCAGAAGCTATTTGAATTCGAGAATGTTAAGCTGAAATTTACCGAGGACGCTCTGGAGGCAGTGGCGCAACTGGCAATGGAGCGCAAAGTCGGCGCGCGGGGTCTACGCATGATTCTGGAAGATCTCATGTTAGACCTGATGTACTATCTCCCGACCTTTAAGAAGATTCGCGAATTTGTAGTCACTAAGGAGATGGTGCTCTCGCAGAAGATCAATATGGCTGTGCTTGAAAAAGCGGGCTGACCGAAAGCCGCGTTCGCAAGCTATAGAGACTTTTCTGCTGCTGCAGCTTCTAACACATAGGAGTCTCAGGGTCTTTCTTGTGTCCCCCGGTTCGAGGGACAATTCGCTTAGCAAAGGTTAGATGGTTACGACGAAAGATAAAACCGATACGAAACGATTGCCTATGATGCCCATCCGGGACGTGGTCATCTTTCCGTACATGATGACCCCGTTTGTGGTCGGGAGAGAGTCAAGCGTCCGGGCTCTTGAAGAAGCGCTCTTGGGTGACAAGAAGATCTTCCTCGCCACCCAGCACGATGCATCAGTTGATGAGCCGCGGCCTGACGAAATTTATTCGGTCGGGACAGTGGCAAATATCGTTCAGAGTCTTAAACAGCCCGACGGGAATATTAAGGTTCTGGTCGAGGGTGTCGAGCGGGGCAAGATCGTCTCGGTTAGTGAAGAAGAGGGTTACTTCCGCGCGGTTGTCAAGACCACGACCTACAAGGTAGAGCAGGGCAGCCAGCTCGAGGCGCTTACCGGGCGAGTTACAAATCTGTTCGAACAATATGTAAAGCTCAGCCAAAACCTGAATTACGAGACGATGATCGCAGCCATTCGCGTCGACGATCCGGGCAAGCTCGCAGACACGGTAGGCGCGAATCTGCAGCTCACGATTGAAGAGAAACAGGAGCTGCTTGAAATTTCCGATCCAATCGACCGGTTGACTCGGGTTGCCGAGCTGCTCGATATCGAAATCGAAAAGCTGAATGTCGATCGCACCATTCAAGGCCGCGTGAAGCGGCAAATGGAACGCGCTCAGAAAGAGTACTACCTTAACGAAAAGATAAAAGCCATACAAAAGGAGCTTGGCCGCGGAGAGAAGAGCGAGTTCGACGAGCTGAAGAAAAAAATCGATACGGCCGGGATGACTAAGGACGCGCATGAAAAGGCGATGGCCGAGCTGAAGCGGCTCGAGGGGATGCCGCCGATGTCGGCCGAATCGACTGTTTCGCGAAACTATCTTGATTGGCTGCTCGCGGTGCCGTGGAAGAAGCGAACCAAAGAGATTCGCGACCTTCGTTATGCGCGCCAGGTGCTCGAAGGCGATCACTACGGGCTTGAAAAGATTAAAGAGCGCATCCTCGAGTTTTTGTCTGTTCGCCGCTTGGTGCAAAACCCGAAAGGCTCCATTCTGTGTTTTGTCGGCGCTCCCGGCGTAGGTAAAACTTCGCTCGGGATGTCGATCGCGAAGGCGACGGGACGCAAGTTTGTCCGGCTCTCGCTTGGCGGCGTTCGGGATGAAGCAGAGATTCGCGGCCATCGGAGAACCTACATCGGCGCGCTGCCCGGCCAGCTTATTCAGATGATGAAGAAGGCCGGAACTAGAAATCCCGTCATCATGCTCGACGAAGTCGACAAGATGTCGACGGATTTTCGGGGTGATCCATCGGCTGCGTTGCTGGAAGTGCTCGATCCGGAACAGAACTATATGTTCATGGATCACTACCTCGATGTCGAGTACGATTTGAGCCAGGTGTTTTTCATTGCGACAGCTAATGTACTGCATACCATTCCTGCGCCGTTGCAGGACCGTATGGAAGTCATCCGGCTGTCCGGGTATACCGAGCTTGAAAAACTCGAGATTGCGAAGCGATTCCTGGTTCCGAAACAGCGAAAAGAAACCGGTATCGGTGAAGAGCAGGTCGAATTCAAAGACGAAGGACTGCAAACGCTCATCCAGTCCTACACTCGCGAAGCCGGTGTACGAAACCTGGAGCGCGAGATTGGCAATATTTGCCGTAAGGTAGCGCGTAAAGTTGTTGAAGCGCAGTCGGCCGGCACACCTGAACCTGATGCTCAATCCGCCGAGGCCACATCGCAGGATGGTTTAGAGGTGGTCGAAGACGAAGTGCAGGCGGAAGAGCCGGCTAAGAAGAATAAGAAGAAGGCCAAAAAAGAAGAGGCCGAGCCTTTGGTGCCGATTGAAAAGGTGATCGTCAACCCACCCACGATCGCGGAATTACTCGGGCCCGCGCGCTTCCGGGATAGAGATACGGATAAGTGCAACGAAATCGGTGCGGCCACTGGATTGGCTTGGACCGAAGTGGGCGGCTCGATTCTCACGACAGAAGCGACTGTAATGGAAGGTCGCGGCAAGATGACTACAACGGGCCAATTGGGCGACGTCATGCAGGAATCGGCGCATGCGGCGATGAGTTACATCCGCTCGCGAGCGCAGTTTTTGGGACTGCCCAAAGACTTTTACCGGCATCTGGACATTCACGTGCATGTGCCGGAAGGCGCCATCCCGAAAGATGGACCTTCGGCGGGAATTACCATCGCGACCAGCATCTGCAGCACGCTTACCGGGATCCCGGTTCGTTGCGACATTGCGATGACGGGCGAGATTACAGTGCGCGGGCGGGTGCTTCCAATAGGAGGCCTAAAAGAAAAACTCCTGGCCGCGCACCGGCACGGCATTTTGGAAGTGGTTTTGCCGAACGAAAACGAAAAGGATTTAGTAGACGTACCAGAGAATATCCGAAAGGACATGAAACTCAACTTTGTTTCCTCGATGGACGAAGTGCTCAAGATCGCGCTCGAGCGTGAGATTGTCGCTTTGCCCTTGGCGCCGACTGCGACGGCAGCAGATCTGGTCGCGAGGCCAAACGAAGAGAACGTGACTCATTGAGGTGAGTTTTTGCCGGATTCAAAGAATCCGGAAACCGTTAGATAATCGTGGTGGGGACTGAAGCAGCAGCGAGCCTGATCACCAGCGCGGCGCACCCGCAGCAGTTTCCGCCCGCGCAGCGCCAGAACAGGCCTCTTGAAATTGCGTTCTTGGGGCGCAGCAATGTTGGTAAATCAAGCCTGTTGAATTGTCTGGTGCGCCAGCCGGGATTGGCTTTCACAAGCGCTCGTCCCGGATGCACGCAACTGATCAATTTCTACAGGGTTGATGAAGAGATTCGCTTCGTTGATCTGCCGGGCTATGGATACGCGCAACTCGGATTAGAAGCGCGAGCAGGTTGGAAGAAGTTGATTGAAAGTTATTTGAGCGGGCGGCAGAATCTCGCGTTGTCATTTCTGCTGATCGATGCCAGGCGTGGATGGATGGACATGGATTTGGAGCTCAAAGCCTGGCTTGAGTTTCGCAACCGTCGATACCAGGTGGTCGTCACCAAGATCGACAAATTGAAAAGTAGCAATCAAGTAAGAACCGGACTGGCCGCGATCCAAAAAGAGTTGCAGGATCAGCAGCCAGTGCAGTTCTCGGCCATTGACAGCCGGGGAGTGAGGGAAATTTGGCAAATCATCTCGAAGATCAAGAACCAGCAGTAGCACAGGCGACTGCTACCGAGAGTAAGCCTCCGGAGAATGCGGAGGAGGGGAATGGAAATTCCCCTACTGCCGCGGAAGCGAGCGAGGCAAAGCCCGGTGAAGGCAGCGAGTCTCGCCCCGTCGAGTCGCGAACTGCGGAAACTAGGGCGGAGCGGCCCACCGCAGGGCGGTTAAGAGCCGCCGCGAATGAAGCGAGACAAGCGCCGCGTGGTAACGGCCGGCCTATGGTCGAGACGAAGCCGGCGAGTGAGGCTAGGCCTGGGGGTGAAACGAAGCCTCCCGATGGGCCGCCCGGTGCAGGTCCGCTTGCTGGCGGTCCAGGAGGACAGCGGCGAGGGCGTCACTCGCTGGGCAATACAGGCGCCCAGGGCCAGCGAAATGGCACCACCACGCTTGATCTGGTCGAGTTGAAGGACATGAGCATCCAGTCGCTTAACCAGATTGCTAAGGACCTTGGAGTTGCGGGCGGGGCCGGTCTTAGGAAACAAGAGCTGATCTTTAAAATCCTTCAGACACAAGCTGAGAAGAGTGGGTTAATCTTTTCCGAAGGCGTGCTCGAATGCCTGCCGGATGGTTTTGGCTTCTTGCGAGCGCCCGAATATAACTATCTTCCGGGTCCCGACGACGTTTACGTCTCGCCTTCTCAGATCCGCCGTTTCGATCTCCGTACAGGTGATACGGTTTCCGGCCAGATCCGGCCGCCGAAAGAGGGCGAGCGTTACTTCGCGCTCATCAAAGTTGATGCCATCAACTTCGAGCCGCCGGAGGAAGCGCGCAATAAAATCTTTTTCGATAATCTCACGCCGCTCTACCCTGACGAGCGGCTGAAGCTCGAGACTGGCAAAGACAATTTCTCGGGACGCGTGATGGACCTCCTGACCCCGATAGGCAAGGGACAGCGCGGTCTGATTGTTGCGCCTCCGCGCACCGGTAAAACGATGCTACTGCAGAGTCTTGCCAATTCGGTTACGGCCAATCATCCGGATGTCAACTTAATCGTGCTTCTCATTGATGAGCGGCCGGAAGAAGTCACTGACATGCAGCGTTCTGTGCGCGGCGAGGTGATCAGCTCCACATTCGACGAACCGGCTTCGCGCCACGTTCAAGTGGCGGAAATGGTGATTGAGAAAGCCAAGCGGCTGGTCGAGCACAAGCGCGACGTGGTCATTCTGTTGGATTCGATTACGCGGCTGGCGCGTGCGTATAACACGGTTGTCCCGCCCTCAGGAAAGGTTCTGTCGGGCGGTGTCGATTCCAATGCGCTCCAGCGTCCAAAACGATTCTTCGGAGCAGCGCGCAATATCGAAGAAGGCGGCTCGCTGACCATCGTTGCTACGGCCTTGATCGATACAGGTAGCCGGATGGACGATGTGATCTTCGAAGAATTCAAAGGCACCGGCAACATGGAAATCCATCTCGATCGCAAGCTGGTCGATAAGCGCGTCTTCCCGGCCATCGACATTAACAAGAGCGGCACCCGAAAAGAAGAGCTGCTTATGCCGCGTGAAGAACTGAATCGCGTCTGGGTGCTCCGCAAGGTGCTGAATCCGCTTTCGCCCGTTGAATCGATGGAGCTCCTGCTCGATAAGCTCGGCAAGACGCGCTCGAATGCTGAGTTTCTTGCCGCCATGAGCGGCTGATTTGACCCGTCGCTTGGCTCCGAGCTCGGGTTAAATGGGCCGCATCAGAATCCTCTCCGATAACGTCGCAAACAAAATCGCGGCCGGCGAGGTGGTTGAGCGGCCCGCGTCTGTTGTCAAAGAACTCCTAGAAAATGCGCTCGATGCGGATGCAGCCGAAGTTCGCATTGATGCCGAAAACGCCGGCCGCCGCCTGATTCGCGTTCAAGACGACGGGTGTGGCATGCTGCGCGATGACGCCCTGCTCGCTTTCGAGCGGCATGCGACTAGCAAGCTTAGCGATGTAAAAGATCTGCTCGCGATTGCGACGCTTGGGTTCCGCGGTGAAGCGCTGCCTTCCATTGCTTCGGTGAGCAGACTAGTCCTCGAGACTCGCGCGAGCGAAGAGCAGACCGGTACCGCCGTCGAGATTGCCGGAGGCAAATTGCTTCGCTGCGATGAAATCGCGCGCCCCGTAGGCACGGCAATCTCTGTCCGGGATTTGTTTTTCAACGTGCCGGCGCGCAAGAAGTTTCTCCGTTCCGATCAGACCGAACTCGCGCATATCGGGTCGCTTATCACCCATTACAGTCTGGGGCACTGCAACAAGCGATTTGAGCTTTACCACGACGGCCGGGAGTTGCTCAGCGTCACTCCGGTGTCCACTTTGCGTGAGCGCGCGTTTCAGGTATTCGGCGCCGAGATCATCGAAGGCCTGATCGATTTAGGTCCGCGAAGTTTTGAATTGCCGTTACCGCCGCCGTACGTTCCGCCAAATGCGCGAGCCGCGCTCGGCGAGCAACCACGGCCGGAGCCCGCCCAATTTGTGCTCGAAGGACTCATTTCAGGGCCGCACGTTCAAAAGCTCAATCGCAATTCCATTTTTGTTTTCGTAAATGGCCGTTTGATTCGCGACAAGGTGCTTCTCCACGCAATACAGGCTGCCTATCACAACCTAATGCCGCCGGGTTATTATCCCTTCGCTTTGCTGTTCTTGAATTGCGATCCGGGCGAGGTGGACGTGAATGTTCACCCGTCGAAGACCGAAGTCCGGTTCCGGCACAGTTCGGTGGTTCACGATTTCGTGCGCGATGCGATCCGGGAATTTCTCATGATGAGCCGCCCTGTGTCGAGCATGCCGCTGCCAAGTTCGCCCGTGATTCGCGCTGAGCAGCAAATCGCGCATGTGCAGCGCGCCGCGGATCTTCCGTTTTCTGAGTTTACGGCGACGATGGACCTAGTAACCGCAGAGCCGGAATTGGTTGAGATGACTTCTCCGGTTGCGACCGAGGCGCCTGAGGTGACGATCACTGCTCCGCTGCGGCCGTTCGCGTTTGAAGAAAAGCCAATTCCAGAAGTTCGCCCCGCTTCCCGGCGGATTCCCGAAACGCACGGTGCGCTCGATCAGCTTCCGGCGGGGTGGGACCGCGCCGATACGTTCGCTGCGGTGCCGGACTTGCGCTCATTAGGGCAGCTTCAGGACAGCTTCATCGTCGCGGCTGGACGCGACGGGCTATGGATCATCGATCAACACGTCGCTCATGAGCGCATCCTGTTCGAGCAAGTTCTCCGGCAGCGTGCAGCGGGAAATGTGGAGATACAGCAGTTGCTAATGCCCTTGGTATTGCAGCTCACGCCCGCGCAGCAGTTCGAGTTTGCTCGAATCGGCGATGAACTAAACGCTCATGGATTCGAAGCGGAACCCTTCGGCCAGCGCACGATTGCGATTAAAGCCGCTCCCGCGGCGGTCGGCCCGAGCGACATTGAGAGCATTGTAGTGGAAATCCTCGAAATCGCCGAATCCGAGCTGCGTTCAGCATCGCTCGACGAGATCCGCCGCGGCGTTTGCGCGACTATAGCTTGCCGCGCTGCGATCAAAGTCAATACCAGGCTCGAGCCCAAGAAAGTCGAGTGGCTACTGCGCTCGTTGGCGGCTTGCGAATACCCGATGACCTGCCCGCACGGCCGGCCGATTGCACTCCGTTACAGCATGAAAGATATTCTTAAGAGCTTTCACCGGATCTAGGCTTTACCAGATTGTCTACTTCCTCGAACAGCTCGGGAAGTGAAATTGTTGTATCCGGATCCGCGGTCAGAAAGCCATCCGGATGAATCCAGATGCCGTCGGGATGTTCGTGCGTCATCATCCATGCCGTACGCGCTTCGGGATCAATGATCCAGACGTTCTTGATACCCCAACTCAGATAGTATTCGCCTTTCTTGAAGATCCTTTTCAGCGAATCTTGCGGCGACCGGATTTCGACACAGAGCTCGACCGGCTTTGTCGGGTATGGTTGTTCGATCTTATCTTGGCTGGCAATAACATCCGGAACGGGTGCCGCGTCGTGAATAAGTTTAAGGCTTACCTCGGGAAGGGCGTTCCAACGGAATCGGCGAAGGAGAAGAATCAAAACCAACTGTACGGCGCTATGAAGTGAGGTTGGCACAGGTTTAGCTACCACTTCGCCAAACCAGTATTCGTGGTTCGGCTTCACCCCATCGTAGATGCGATGAAACTCTTCGAGCGTTAGCGCGGAGGTCGTGGCATTCACAGCTTTACCTGGTCACTCCCATTCTATGGTGCCGGGAGGCTTGTGCGTGAGGTCATAGAACACCGCTGCGATTCGCGGTAGGTTGAGAAGCTTTGCTGTAAGCGCATCGAGGATTTCGCCGTCCATCAGTACGGCATCTGCGGTCATGCCATCTACTGAGTTAACGGGACGCAAGACGACCGACTCGCGCGCTGTTTCTGTGCCAACCGGGAGAAGCACCACCGGGAACTGCCACACCTGCTCTTCAAACCCGGTTTCGACGCTCAAGTCTCTTACGATCGCATCGGCTTCTCGCAGCGCCTCGAGGCGATCCTTGGTAATCGAAGCTTCGAAGACTTGTAATGAAGCCATCGGCGCCTTACTTCCGCAAATCGCGACAATGCGATTCACATCGAAGCGGCTGTTGATCAATGCTGGCGCAGTTGCCTGAATGTCCTCCAGCGTTGGCTTGCGCGGAAGAGCAAATACGTTCCGGTAACTCCGGCAATCACCCTGCACGCCTACAGATCGCACCGGCAACAGAAAGCCATCAGACGTCTCGGTCAAGGCGCCCTCGGCATTGGCGCATAGACAGCGAATTCCAAGCCCCGGACCAGGGAATGGGTGCCGCGCCAAAATCTTGTCCGGAACGCCGAGCTCACGGCCGATTTCGCGCACCTCGTCTTTGTAAAACGGCGCGAGTGGCTCGATGATCTTGCCGCTCTCGACAAGAGCTTGAATACCGGCGACTCGATTATGATGCGTCTTGATGAGATCGGCTTTCGCGGTTCCACCGGATTCAATCGTGTCGGGATAAATCGTCCCTTGACCGAGTATCCAGTGTCCGTCCAGGAAATGCTGCGTCGCGAGAATTCGCTCTTGCACCTTTACGAATTGCTCGCCAATCGCGCGCCGCTTCTCTTCGGGATCTTCGATTCCGGCCAACGCGGCTAGGAACTTCTCTTCTGCGTTGTCAACGAGAAAGTGTTTCGCGCCCAGCTCGTGAAAAGCCCTACTGACAAGCTCAGTTTCACCTTTCCGCATGAGTCCCGTATCCACGTAAATGCCGTACACACGCTCCGGTCCCAACGCTCTCAAGCACAGCGTGTAGGCAACGGTCGAATCGACGCCGCCGCTCACGAAGAAAAAGATATTTCGATTTCTTGCAATCGAGCGAATCTGTTCCTCAATGACCGGAATACGCTGCGATACGTCCCAATCCCTCGTCGCGCCGCACACGCGAAAAATGAAGTTCTCCAGAATTTGCTTTCCAGCATGCGTATGAACGACTTCGGGATGAAACTGCACGCCGAATAGTTTGCGCTCTGGACTTGACATCGCAGCGATGGCGGACGTCGAGGTTGAGGCTGTCACGCGAAATCCGGCAGGTACTGCGGCAACACTATCACGGTGGCTCATCCAGATCTGCGATTCGCGCACGCCGTTCCAGAGAGCATCATCCGAAGTGATGGTGAGATGCGCCAGACCATACTCGCCGCGCTCGCCTTTCTGTACTTTGCCGCCGAGGTGATGAGCGAGCAATTGGTGGCCGTAGCAAATTCCCAGGACCGGAACGCCTGCACGAAGAACAATTGGATCGATATCAGGACAACCTGGCTCGTAGACGCTGGCAGGGCCACCGGAGATGATGATGCCCTTGCTTGACCGAAGCTGCTCGGCGGGCAAATCGCTAGGCTGAACGTCGGCGTACACGCCTAGCTCCCGCACTTTCCGCGCGATCAGGTGAGTGTATTGCCCGCCGGTATCGAGAACTGTGATTTGGGAAGTCGAGGCTTCAGCCGGTTCCTGAACGCGAGTGATCGATTCAGCCTGAATGCCCAAAACTAGCGGCTGGCGCGTTGTTTCTCGAACCGGAGTTTGGAGCGCGCCAGCAGGTCCTTCGCTTTCGGCATGGCCTCAATCGCTTTCTCTACTTCCGCATCCTGCATGACTTCAATCTTTTGATGCTCTTCGTAGCTGAAAGCCGTGATATACATTTCTGAGCGAAGCTGGTCGCGCAGCCAGCTATGATCTTGCGTCCAGTCTGCTTCGGTGAACTGAATGCCTTCTTTCATCAAATAATCATGAAATTCATTCAGCACTGTTTCATCGGGTATCCAGCCTTGGCCTAGTTTCGTGTCTCTCGTCGAGAAGTAATAAGCCGAGAAATTGAAGAACGCATTCTTTCTGACAAGGCCGATTTCAAATGCATCAAGCTTCGGCGTTTCGTATTTTTCGTCCGGCGTAATGCCACCTCCGCCATAAACCACGCGTCCGAGGTCGGTCTGCTTCACGTCCATCGGATTGCTTACTTCCGATCGCTTCCCGTAGTAGTAATCGAGGAACGAGATATTCGAATAGTCTCGCTGGATCAGGCGTCCACTCGGTGTGTAGTAATGCTGTGTCGTCAGAGCAAGGCCGGTGTTATCGCTGAGCGGATACACGGTTTGGACCAGGCCCTTCCCGAAAGTTGTGTCGCCGAGAATCCAGGCCCGATCGTGATCCTGCAGCGCGCCCGCGACGATCTCAGCCGCTGAAGCAGAGTAACGGTCGACGAGCACGACTATGGGGTAGCTCTCGCCGAACTGGCTCCCGTGCGCGAGATATGGCTTTTCAGAGTAAGCTCGTCCTTTGTGCGAAACGACGACTTGGCCACGATCGAGCCAACGTCCGGCAACAGCGACGCCCTCCTGCAGTAGGCCGCCGGGGTTCTCGCGGAGGTCGAGAATCAAGCCTTTAATGTTGGTCTCGCCGAGCGCCTTGACGTTGTCATCCACTTCCTTGCTGGTCGTTTCTGTAAAGGACTGGATGCGCATGTACGCGATTCCTGGTTTGACCCAAAAGGCGGTGTCCACGCTGTTACGCGGGATCTCGTCACGAACCAAGTTGAAAGTGAGCGGTTTCGCTGCGCCTTCGCGCGTAATGATTACTTGAACTCTCGTACCTTTCGGCCCGCGCAGCATGTCCGCGACCTCGGTGGTCGTCAGATTGTCCACTCGCTTGTCATTTACCTCGATCAAAATATCGCCTGGGCGAATGCCTGCCTTATAAGCCGGAGAACCGCCGAAGGGATGGATCACCATGGTCTTACCGGTACGAGGCTGCGCGCCGATCATCATCCCGATGCCGTAATACTTTCCGTGCTGCTCCTCGCGAAGGCCCGCGAAATCCTTAGGGTCGAAGAAATTGGAGTGCGGATCGAGCGTGCGAAGCATGCCCGGTATGGCACCTTTATAGATTGCTTTGTCGGCAGAGAGTTTATCGGCGTAGTTCTGCTCGACGATGTCGTAGACCTTAGTGAACGAGTCGATGCTCGCCTTCACATCCTCGTCGGAGGCGGCTGCGCGTTGCGGCGCCGCGGAGACCGGCCGAGCGCCAGGTCCAAAAAGTCCTCCGACCAAAGCGGAGACGGCCAAGAAAAGAACAACAAAAAGGAGACTACGGCGCTGGGACGACAATCCTACCTCCGGGAGCTACTTTTAGTATACGTGCGAACCAGCGGGCGGTTCCAGTGAGCGCTCTTCGGGTGTCGGAGTAAGCGCCTAAACCGCCGCTCGCATGCGTTTGGCAAAAACCGACTCGTTGCGGACGCCCTTCTTTGGGATCTCCTCGAGGCGTTTCGCCTGGTCACTTACGCATACGAGAAACATGGGCTGCCGCGCATTTTTCAACAGATCGATGATGCGGTCCTGCTGATCTTCGAGGAAGATCGACTTGCCATCCGTCAGCAGATGAAGTTTTGAGTCGCTAGACAGCACATCGGCAAGATGTTTTCCCATTTCGCGCTGCAGGAATCGCAGAACGCGCCGGATCTTCTGCAAGGAAAATCCCTTCCGGCGAAGTTCAGCGATCACGGTGATCTCCACGACTTCCTCGGGAAGGTAAATTCGCTTATGTCCTTCGTGCCGTGGCGACACAACCTTGCGTTCATCCCACCACTGCAATTGACGAAGGCTCACCTCGGCAATCTTCGCGACATCAGTGCTCGTGTATGTGCGTTGCCCTTGAGACAAATCAGGACGGACTTTCCTTGTTTTGAACATAGCGCCCCGGTTCCGTTTGGACTTTGGAACAGCTCACCAATTGTACTAGAACCCGGACCAGAGTCAAGAAGCTCTCCGGATTCTAACCGCCGCCTACAAATTCGACTACTTCAATATGTGCGCCGTCGGGGACTGTTGTCTTATCCCAATCCCGGTTACGGACGATGGATTTGTTCAGTTCAACCGCTACGCGGTCACCCGGTATATGTAAGGCCTCGAGCAAAGCCGACACGGAATGATTTGGCCAAACCTGCTTCGGTTCCCCATTGATCCATACAGTAATGAGTTCTGATTGCACGTGCTTTTTCGTGGGTGCTGGTAACCGCGTTCTTTCGGTCATTATATATTCAACTCTACGGTAGTCTGGTAGAGGTTTTCATGCCTGCTTCATACGCTGAGACGTATTTCCCGGTGCTGATTCAGATCTTGATCGCCATTGCGGTGGCGGGCGGCATGATCGGAGCTTCCGCGCTTCTCGGAAGAAGGGTGCGCGATCCGGTCAAATTATCGCCGTACGAATCAGGAATGAAACCGGTGGGCAATGCCCGTGAACGCTTCAGCGTGAAGTATTACCTGGTGGCGATGGTTTTCATCCTGTTCGATATTGAAGCGATCTTTCTTTATCCTTGGGCGGTTGTTTATCGCGAGCTGAAACTGTTCGCATTTTTCGAGATGCTGCTGTTCATCGTGCTCGTATTGTGCGGCTTCTTTTACATCTGGAAGAAAGGTGTTCTAGACTGGTCCATCGATCAACGCAGAAATCAGAGCGAGGACAAGAGGCGTGCTGCCTGAAGTCGCTGCGAACGATCCGACAGCAGTTCTTATCGATCAGTTGTTCCCCGGCGCGATCACTGCGGGCAAAATGGACCTCGGTGAGTTGAGTCTGACGATTGAGGCGAACCAAATCGTTGAAGTGTGTCGCACTCTCAAGGAAGACGCCGCGTTCGAGCGCCTCAGCGCCGTGACAGCCGTAGACTGGTGGCCTCGTGAACCACGCTTTGAAGTGGTTTATTTACTGCATTCCATCCGGCATAATGCTCGATTGCGCCTAAACGTTCGCGTCCGCGATGGCGAAGCGGTGGAGTCCGTCTGCCCGGTTTGGCGCGGAGCGAACTGGTATGAGCGCGAGACCTTTGACTTGTTCGGAATTCCTTTCCGGAATCATCCCAATTTAGAGCGAATTATGATGCCCGCAGACTGGGAAGGCCATCCTCTGCGGAAAGATTATCCAAAGCACGGGCACCGGTACTCGTATCGAGATGAGTAGCGATCGGGGATGCGCGCCGCTGAGGAGAGGATTTGATCAATGATTGAGGGCAAAGCTCACGTCGCGTCACTTGACGCGGAGCACGAACTCGCTATCGAAGATCCATCCGGACTTAAATCGCCGGTTGAAGAACCAAGCGCCCGAAGACGCCTGACCCTGAATATGGGGCCGCAGCACCCGTCAACGCACGGCGTGCTCCGTGTGGTGCTTGAGCTCGACGGGGAAACGATCATAAAGGCGCGCCCCGAGATCGGATATCTGCATACCGGAATTGAGAAAGAGTGTGAAGCGAAGAGATATCAGCAGGTAGTTCCTCTCACCGATCGCGTCGACTATCTTTCGAATCTCAACAATAATCTGTGTTATTCGCTGGCCGTTGAAAGGCTGCTTGGGCTCGAGATTCCCCTGATGGCTCAGTGGATGCGTGTGATGCTCTGCGAACTGCAGCGCGTATCGAGTCATCTGGTCTGGCTAGGCACGCATGCCATGGACGTCGGCGCGATGACGGTCTATTTCTACACGTTCCGGGAGCGTGAGGAGATCCTCAAGATCTTTGAAATGTTTTCGGGCCAGCGAATGATGACCAGCTACATTCGCCCCGGAGGTCTGGCCTTGGAGCCGCCGCGCGGCTGGCACAAAGTGGTTTCGCGAGCCGTGGAGGGCTTGGTGCGCGGGGTCGAGGAATATCATGAGCTCCTGACAGCGAACCCGATCTGGGTGAATCGGACCAAAGGCATCGGTATGCTGCCGGTGGACGTGCTGCTCGACCTTGCCGTGACCGGGCCGGTTCTGCGCGCGGCGGGTGTGAAAACCGATGCCAGAAAGGATCGCCCTCACTCGAGTTACGATCAATTCGATTTCGAAGTCCCGACTCGCACCGCGAATGATGTCTATGCACGGTATGAAGTGCGCATGGAAGAGATGCGGCAGAGCGTTCGCATCATCAGGCAGGCTCTTGAGGGCATGCCAAATGGCGCGTGGCAGGCGGACGCACCGCACATTCTACTTCCCGATCGCGAAAAGATGAAGACCCAGATGGAGGCTCTCATTTATCACTTCAAAATCGTGACGGAAGGATATCGCGTTCCGGCGGGCTCGGTATATCAGGTAGTGGAATCGCCACGCGGGGAGTTGGGGTATTACGTGGTGAGCGACGGCACGGCGAATCCGCATCGCGTTTTCATGCGTACTCCGAGTTTTGGAAACTTGCAAGCGCTCGGAGCCATGATCGAGGGTGTTTTAGTTGCCGATGCGATTCCCATCATGGCGAGCCTGGATTTTGTGCTGGGTGATACGGACCGTTGAGTCATGACATTCTCTCCGGCTCTTGAAGAGAGATTCGCGAAGTTACTGACGAGCTATCCGCCAGGACGCCAGCGCTCCGCCGTTGTGCCCATGCTTCTGTATGCCCAGGACGAGATCGGCCATGTTTCACAAGAATTGGTCGAGGAAGTGGCGTGCCGTTGTGGAGTCACGCCGCTTCAAGTTGATGAAGTGATCGGCTATTACTCCATGCTCCACCGCAAGCCACTGGGGAAATATCATGTCCAGGTGTGCACGAACATTTCTTGTCAGGTGGTCGGCGGCGAAGATCTTTATGGGCACGCCGCGCGGACATTAGGGATCGGTAACAAGCAAGTGACTCCCGATGGACTTATTTCGTTGGAAGAGGTGGAGTGCATGGGAGCATGCTCGTGGGCGCCCGCTATTCAAATCAACTACGACTTCCACCATTTTGTGACGCGGGAACGGTTTGATCAGCTCATTCAGGCGCTGCGCGACGGCACTTACCAGGAGACTGCTTAGGTTTAACTGATGCGCTACAACGTACCGAGCCCGCTAGAAACCAGGATTATTTCGCAGCGCTTCGATCTTCCGAACTCCGCGTCTATTGATACGTATCTTGCGAACGACGGATACGTTGCGCTTCGAAAGGCGATTGGTATGGCGCCTGAGGCGATCATTGACGAATTGAGAGCTTCTTCTCTGCGCGGGCGTGGCGGAGCGGGTTTCCCGACCGGAATGAAGTGGAGCTTTGTGCCGCGAAACACCGGGCGGCCAAGTTATATAATTTGCAACTCTGACGAAAGCGAACCATGCACTTGCAAAGATCGTTTGCTGATGGAGAACGATCCGCAGCAATTGATCGAAGGCATGCTGATCGCCGGCTGGACCATTCAATCGAGCAAGGGTTACATTTTCATACGCGGCGAATATCGGTATCAGATCGAAATCATGGAACGGGCCATTGCGGAAGCTTACGAGCGTGGTTATCTCGGAAAAAACGTTCTGGGCACCGGATGGGATTTCGATCTATACACGCACAGCGGCGCAGGCGCATATGAATGCGGCGAAGAGACGGCGCTTCTGGAATCGCTTGAGGGCAAGCGCGGTGTGCCGCGTTTGAAACCGCCGTTTCCGGCAGTTGCCGGCGCGTTCCAATCGCCGACCATTCTGAACAACACGGAGACACTCTCTACGGTTCCTGTAATCATTCGCATGGGAGGCGCGGATTACGCTGCGCTCGGAACGCCCAAGAATGGCGGTACTCGGTTGATGTGCGTCTCCGGGCATGTCAATAAGCCGGGCGTTTATGAATTGCCCCTGGGTTTTCCATTGATGCGTCTAATTAATGATGTATGCGGCGGGATGAGAAACAGAAAGAAGTTGAAGGCCGTTATTCCCGGCGGTTCCTCAGCGCCGGTGCTAAAGGCTGAAGAGTGCGATATCCCGCTCGATTTCGATTCGATTGCAAAAGCGAAATCGATGGCGGGATCGGGCGGTATTCTCGTTCTGGACGAAGACACGGATATGGTCGCCGTCGCGCTCCGCACGATCAAGTTCTACGCCCACGAGAGCTGCGGTTGGTGCATTCCTTGCAGAGAGGGCACGACGTGGCTCAAGAAAGTGTTGACGCGCTTTCACGATGGCGGGGGCAGGTCGAGTGATATCGATCTGATCGCAGAGTTAGCGAACAATATGCTGGGCCGCACGTTTTGCGCGCTCGGGGACGCGGCGGCGATGCCGACCGCAGCGTTTGTGGCGAAATTCCGCGACGAATTCGAAGCGTACCTCAAGAGGTCGTCCGCGGCGGTCGAGCCTGAGCTTGCGGTTGTCTGAATGCGATTGTAGGTGAGCTTATGGCTGCCCCGGTCAATCTCACAATCGATGGCCAAAAGTTACAAGCAAGTCCGGGAACGCTGCTGATTAATGCAGCGAAGCAGGCCGGGATTTCGATTCCTGCGTTTTGCTATTACGACGGGTTAGCTCTTCAGGCGGCCTGCCGCATGTGCCTGGTGGAAGTGGAAAAGACTCCCAAGCTGCAAGTTGCATGCACACTGCCTGTGGCGGAAGGCATGGTGGTGCGCACGGATTCCCCGCAGGTGCGCCAAGCACGCAAAGGCATGCTCGAGTTCCTGCTGACCAATCACCCGCTCGATTGTCCGGTGTGCGACAAAGGCGGAGAATGCGAACTGCAGGATATGGTCTTTCGCTATGGCGCAGGCCAAAGTCGGTTTATCGAACCCAAAGTCCATGTGGACGAAAAGCAGTGGTCGCCTATCGTGTACTACGATGCGCCTCGATGTATTCTCTGTTACCGCTGCGTTCGGATCTGCGGAGAAGGACTCGGAGTGAGCGCGCTGGGAATCGGCAACCGTGGCGTTGTTGCTGAAATCGTTCCGAATAGAGGCGATCATTTAGAGTGCGACGAGTGCGGAGCCTGCATCGATATCTGCCCCGTCGGCGCGCTTACTAGCGGCACCTATCGTTACAAGGCGCGCCCGTGGGAAATGGATCATGTCGGAACCATTTGCACGCATTGCTCTAACGGATGCAAGACCACGCTGGGCATTCGCAACGGACAGATTCTCAGGGCTAACAGTCGCGATCACTCCGGAATTAACGGGGAGTTCTTGTGCGTAAAAGGACGGTATGCGTTCGATTTCAACGAGCATCCCGGGCGCCTCACGTCACCTCTCGTTCGTTCGGATGGTGAGTTTAAGCCGGTTTCATGGGCCCAAGCATTAGCCGCGGTGGCGCAACGGTTCACGGAGCTGAGAGTGAAACGCGGCAATTTTGCTGTGATTGGCTCGAATCACACCACCAATGAAGAGAATTTCCTACTTCAGAAGTTTGCGCGCGAGGTGTTGCGCACTTCGAACATCGATCACCACCGGACTGGCGATGTAGCCGGTTTGATTCACGCGCTCGATGGAAGGACGAATGTTCTGGCGAGCACCGACGATCTATACAACACGAAGGCTGCGCTCGTCATCTCTAGCGACCTTGCGCAAGAGCAGCCGCTGCTAGCGTTTCAACTCCGCGCGAATTGGCGACACCACAAGGCGCATGTGTATGCCGTCACGCCGGGTCCGGTTCGCGAAGATAACTACGCCACAACCGCTCGCGCCGAACCTGGCAATGAATTCGATGTTTTTGAATCAATGCGAGAACGCCTGGCAAAAGAGCCTGAGCTCGTCATCCTCTTCGGGGATGCGATCAAAGGCGGCCGGATTGCGCGACTTGTTAGTTTCGGCGATTCGCTCGGCATTCCGGTCAAGTACGTGTGTTTGGTCGATTATTCGAATTCGCGCGGCGCTTCAGATATGGGCCTGCTTCCGCATTTGTTGCCGGGATATCGGAGCGTCAGCGATAGCGGGCTCGAGCCGGGGCTGAATTATGATCAGATCCTTGCCGCCGCAGATCTTGATGCACTGTGGATCGTGGGTGCGAATCCGCTGGCGCGCCAGTCGCTCGCGAGTCCGAACGCGTTTCTCGTGGTTCAGGATCTTTTCCTGACGGAAACGGCACGACAGGCAAGTGTCGTTTTGCCCGCTGCTTCTGCCTACGAGAAGAACGGAACGTTTACGAACGTTTGTGGAGACGTGCAGAAGCTTAGCCGGGCCGCCAAAACGATGGGCACGAAGTCCGACTTGGAGATCATTGCGCTGCTCGCGAAAGAGATGCGCCAGGATTTCGGGGCGGCTAAGCCCGAGGTGGTTTTTGATGAGATTCGCAGGTCGGTTCGCGGTTACGATGTTCCGCTCACGGTAATCGAAACGGGAGGGGCCGCGAAAACTGTCCTATTGGATGGCCGGCCACAAGTGGCGAGCCGAAACGGCCATTTCCGCGTGGATACGGACGCCAATCTGATTCGCTCCGCGCGGAACACGCTTTTTACTTCCGGCACGCTGGGGCGATTCTCACAAATGCTCAGCTCTGTCATCGAGGCGCCGGGAGCGTTGTACCGCGATCCGCGCAAACAACCTGAGGTGCGTGAGGGCAGCGTGCAGGTGGAAACGGTGAAACAAGGCCAATGAATTTTTTCGTCGTTAGCCTTATCAAGATCGTGATTGTCTTTGGCGTTCTGATGACGACGCTAGCCTACCTGCAGTGGATCGAGCGAAAGGTGCTGGCGCATATTCAAGTGCGGACCGGTCCGCTGCGTGTGGGTCCGCACGGGTTGATGCAACCTCTCGCGGATGTATTCAAACTTTTAACCAAAGAGGACCTGTTTCCACCCCAAGTCAACCGGCTCGTTTATCTACTTGCTCCATTTCTCGCCGTGTGTCTCGCGCTGATCTCGATTTCAATTATTCCGTTCGGCCCAGAAATCAATATTTTCGGTGTACGGACTTACATGCAGATCAGCGATCTGAACGTTGGCGTTCTATTTGCGCTGGCTGTTTCTGCCTTGAGCGTTTACGCAGTTGCATTGGCCGGATGGTCTTCGAACAATAAGTACTCTCTAATCGGAGGCCTGCGTGGCAGCGCTCAACTGATCAGTTACGAGCTGCCGCTCACTCTTGCGGTCGCCGCCCCCTTGCTGCTCGCAAATCATTTGAGCTTCCGAGCCATATCCAATTCGCAGTCCGGCTATTATCTGGGCTTTATTCCGCGTTGGAATATTTTTCAAATGCCCTTTCCGCAGATCTTCGGCTTCATCATTTTTATGATTGCCGCGTTCGCAGAAACGAACCGGCTGCCGTTTGATCTTCCAGAAGCAGAAAACGAATTAGTAGCCGGGTTTCACACCGAATACAGCAGCATGAAATTCGCGTGTTTCTTCATGTCGGAGTACGCGAACATGATCACGATTAGTTGTATCGCGACACTGTTGTTCCTCGGCGGCTGGCACCCGTTGTTTCCCGCGCCGTATTCCAATTACATCCCTTCGATTCTTCTTGTACTCGCTGCGATTTTGCTTTTCTATCGTGCGGTTCTCCCGGCTCGAGTCCGAGATCGGCGAACCTTCCCAGTATTTGGGATCGCCGCTTTGATTCTTGCAGTCGTATTTGCAATTCCGATTCTTCAGATCGTCCTAATCCCGGTCTTTTGGTTCGCCAGCAAGGTAGGGATTTTTCTCTTCACTTACATATGGGTACGCGGCACGCTGCCTCGATTCCGCTACGACCAGCTAATGCATTTCGCGTGGACCTTTCTATTCCCGTTCGCGCTGCTCAACCTACTCTTAACCGCATTGTTCGTGGCCCTATTTTGAAGCCGCGAGGGTGATTATATGGACACGGTACTCTTCATTGTGTTTGCCGTGATTGCAGTCGTGTGTGCCTTCAATGTAGTCCTGCAGAAACACCCCATCGCGAGCGCGCTCTCTCTCATCGGCGTCATGGGTTCACTCGCGGTGCTCTACTTGTTGCTTGGCGCGGAGTTCATTGCGATGACACAAATCATTGTTTACAGCGGCGCTGTAATGGTGCTCTTCGTACTCGTTATTATGCTGCTGAACGCCGGAGCCGAAAAGCCAAGCGGGAAGTCATGGTTTGCGCAGATTGCTGGATTACCCCTGCTGTTGGGCTTCGTCGGACTAATGGGATTCTTGATTCGCGGCAGCGTCGTGCCCTGGACCGGAGCGGTTCGATTCGGTAGTTGGGCGGGAGGCACAGCGCAAAACATCGGGCGCCTTCTTTTTACCCAATACCTGCTGCCGTTCGAAGTCGTTTCCATTTTGATCTTGATCGCGATTCTCGGAGCAGTCGTGCTGGGACAAAGGGAGCTCGACTAGCATGCCTCAGATTCCCGCGGTGCCGTTATCGTGGTACCTGTTGCTTAGCGCCGTGCTGTTCGCGCTCGGCGTAGCGGGCTTTCTCTATCGCAAGAGCATCATCACTGTATTCATTTCGATTGAGCTGATGCTGAATGCAGTGAATTTGAGCTTTGTGGCATTCTCATATCACCTGCATCGGATCGACGGTCACATATTCTCTTTCTTTGTCATGGTAGTTGCGGCAGCAGAGGCGGCCGTCGGCTTCGCTATTATCCTTACGATCTTCAAGAATCGCCGCACTCTGCAGATCGACGAGATCGATTCAATGAAGCTCTAGCGAACCGTTATGAATCTCTGGCTGATTCCTTTCTTCCCGCTACTCGGCTTTCTACTGAACGGTTTGTTCGGCAAACGGTTACCGCGAGCGGCCATCAACGCGATCGGCGTCGGTTCGGTCGCGCTGTCGTTTGTTTACGTTGTGTTCGTGCTTTCGAAGCTGTACCCGCTCCATCCGGCCTATTCCGAGCATTACTTCACGTGGATCCAGAGCGGGTTTCTCCATATCGGTTTCGACTTGTTCGTGGATCGTCTGACAGCAGTCATGCTCCTGGTCGTGACTGGCATCGGCTTGCTCATCCATATATATGCGGTCGGCTACATGGCGCACGAGGGCGGGTATTACCGGTTTTTCAGCTACTTCAATCTCTTCGTGTTCTTCATGCTGATTCTCGTGCTCGCCTCGAACCTGCTGGTGATGTTTGTCGGGTGGGAAGGAGTGGGGCTGTGCAGTTATCTGCTAATCGGGTTTTACTTCCTTGAGGGCTTCGCCGGGAATGCCGCGAATAAGGCTTTCATTGTAAATCGGATCGGCGATTTCGGATTTTCGCTCGGCATTTTCCTGACCGTTCTGGTGTTTAAAACGCTCGATTTCGGCAAGCTCGCGACGGCTGTTTCGGGGATGCCTGTCGAGGCCAGTGCAGGCGCGTTAACAGCGATCACTCTGCTGCTATTCGTGGGTGCCATCGGTAAATCAGCTCAGTTTCCTCTTTACGTCTGGCTTCCCGACGCAATGGCGGGCCCGACCCCCGTATCCGCTCTGATACACGCGGCCACGATGGTCACAGCCGGCGTCTACATGGTCACGCGCGTGTCGTTCTTGTACAATCATGCTCCGCTTGCGATGAGCATCGTGGCGTTCATCGGATTGTTTACAGCCGTGCTTGCAGCCACGATTGGCATCACCCAAAACGACATCAAGCGTGTCTTTGCGTATTCGACTGTTTCGCAGCTAGGCTACATGTTCCTCGGCTTGGGCGTGGGCGCATATTCCGCGGGCATCTTCCACCTGATGACGCATGCGTTTTTCAAAGCGCTGCTGTTTCTCGGTGCGGGCAGCGTGATTCATGGCTTAAGCGGAGAGCAGGATTTGCGTCACATGGGCGGCTTATGGAAGCGAATGCCCGTGACCTTCATCACTCTTGGCGTTGCGAGTTTAGCAATTTCCGGCTTTCCTGGGTTCTCAGGCTTTTTCAGCAAAGACGCGATACTCTCGGCCGCTTATGCGCACACGCCATGGATGTTTTGGGTCGGCTCGATCACTGCCGGCATGACGGCGTTTTATGTATTTCGCGCGTATTTTCTGGCGTTTTTCGGCTCCTATCGCGGGCACCATCACGCTCATGAATCTCCCCCCGTGATGACGATTCCACTGATTGTTTTGGCAGCGTTTTCGCTGCTCGGCGGATTGATCAACGTTCCACATTGGCTCTCTCCAGCTTTCCCGCTTGCTGAGCATGAGAACGTGACCGCGATGGCGATTTCCGTGACCTGCGGAATTCTAGGTATCGCTTTGGCGGCCTATCTATATGTCATTCGACCTGCGCTTGCGGAGTCACTGAAAACGTCTGCCGGCTCACTGTACACGCTGGTCGCGAATAAATACTATGTCGACGAGCTTTATTCCGGATTGATCGTCAGGCCGCTCGAGACCATCTCTCGGTCGGTTCTGTGGAGAGGGGTCGACGAAGCTCTCATTGACAACTCGTTTGTCGATGGCTTGTTTGGCCGGACCATTCGAAACTGGGGCGCCCTGCTCCGCCACTTGCAATCGGGAAGTGTTCGAAACTACGCGACTTGGGTCTTGGCAGGAGCGCTGCTGATGATTTTCATTTTCAGTTTCAGCGGAGGTGGCCGTTGAATTTTCTCGCCATCACTCTGGCGCTTCCGTTGATTGGCTTTTTTTGCCTCCTACTCTTGCCGCGCCATTCGAAGATTTCTGCTATCGCACTCGCGGCGACAGTGCTTACGTTTCTTGCATCTTGGGGTCTAATCGCGCCTGTGCGATCCAGCACCGCGCAATTCACATCCAGTATCAATTCGCTTTGGATATATAGCCCTGGGTTTCAAGTTCATTTTCATCTCGGCATCGATGGAATCAATCTGTGGCTGATCCTGCTGACGACCTTGCTCGCGCCTATTGCCGTGTGGATTTCGCGGAGCATGATCACAGAGCGGCAAAGGAACTTCCTCGCGTTGCTGCTGCTCTTTGAATTCGGCCTGATTGGAGTGTTTTCAGCCCTCGACCTGTTTGCTTTTTACGTCTTCTGGGAAATCGCTCTGGTTCCCATGTACCTCATGGTCGGATTCTGGGGCGGGCAGCGTCGCGGGCACGCCGCTGTGAAGTTTTTTGTGTACACAATGGCCGGCTCCGTCATGATGCTGGGTTCGATCATTTACCTGCACTCGCAGACCGGCACATTCGACTATGTCGAAATTCTGAATGGAATCGCATCCGGGAGAGTGATGCTTTCGAGTCATCAGCAGCTTCTCTTGTTCCTGGGCTTCTTCGCTGCATTCGCAGTCAAGGTTCCGATATTCCCGCTGCATACCTGGCTCCCCAACACCTATGCGGAAGCTCCCATGCCCGCAACGTTTCTTCTTGCCGCCGCGATGTCCAAAATGGGAGCCTATGGCCTGATCCGCTATTGCCTTCCGCTCTTCCCGGCTGCTGCTCAAAGATGCGCCGGATGGATCGCGGTTTTGGCAATCATCGGGATTTTGTATGGCGCTCTGCTTGCGCTCATTCAGCCGAATATCAAGCGCTTGATTGCGTTTTCGTCTCTCAGCCATCTCGGCTTCGTCGTGCTGGGTATCTTTACTTTCAGCCAGCAAGGTGCGGACGGCGCAGTGTATCAAATGATCGCGCACGGTATCTCGACGGGCGCTCTCTTCCTGATTGCCGGTTATCTGGAACAACGTCGAGGATCTTTGGAGATTGCCGATTTAGGCGGTATCGCAACACCCGCTCCAGGTTTAGCGACTGCTTTCCTAATCGCCCTGCTCGCGAGCATCGGTTTGCCGTCACTCTGCAACTTTATCGGCGAGTATCTGATTCTGCAGGGCGCCGCGCTCACAAAATTCTCTTGGGCCGCGTGGGCCGCTTTGGGCGTGATTCTTTCGGCCGCCTACATGCTCTGGATGTATCAGCGCACGTTTTGGGGCAAGTCCAGCGATCAAAAGCATGTCATACCAGATCTCACGTTTCGAGACTGGGTTCCTTTGCTCCCGCTAATTGTCCTTATGGTCTGGCTGGGTAGCTACACGCAATCGTTCATGCCTCCCATCAGCGCCGCAACCGCACGCATTCTCGATCAGACCAGCATGAGCAACGAATATAGGGTGGATTTGATCCTGCCCGGAACCACTGAGTTTCCGCGCTAATCTCATGCCGCACGCCTCCGATTACATTCGCTTTCTTCCTGAGATCGTTTTGACTGTTTTCGGGGTTGTAGTCATGATGCTCGAAGCGATTACTTCGGAACGGCAGAAAGCTTCGCTCGGCGTGCTTTCGCTACTTGGAATGGCTATTGCATTTGCAGCGAACATATACGCGCAGACGCTTCCCGGCCAAGCCTTTCGCGGGATGATCGCCGTCGATGGATACGGTACCTTTTTCCGCGGCCTTGTCTTAGTCGTCGGATTCTTATGCATTCTGATGTCCTTCAGCTATCTCGAACGCGAGCGGGCGCAGGCGGGCGAGTATTACGCGCTGATTCTGTTCTCTGTGGTGGGTCAGTGCGTCCTCGCGACCGCGAATGACCTGATGATGGTTTTCATTGGAATCGAGATTTCGTCGATTGCGACTTACATTTTGGCGGGTTTCTTCCGCGATGATCAGCGAAACAATGAATCGGCGCTCAAATATTTTCTTCTCGGGTCGTTCGCCACCGCCTTTTTGCTCTATGGCATCGCGTGGATCTATGGCCTTGTGGGCTCGACAAATCTGGATGAGATTCGGCGCGGTTTGGCAAGTCAGTCCGTTTCACCGATACTCGTCGGGCTCGCGGCTGGACTCATGTTCGTGGGTTTCGGTTTTAAAGTCTCAGTGGCTCCTTTTCAGGTATGGGCGCCTGATGTTTATCAAGGCGCGGCTGCCCCCGTCAGTGCTTTTATGTCCGCAGGTCCCAAGGCTGCGGCGTTTGCAGTTTTCTTCCGCGTCTTCGTAACCTCATTCGGGCCTCTCAACGGGCGCTGGATGTACGTGGTTTGGACGTGCGCGTTGTTCACGATGATCATCGGGAACTTCGCGGCCCTGCTGCAGTCAAATGTAAAGCGCCTTCTCGGATACAGTTCAATCGCACATGCCGGATATGTGCTGATCGCGTTCACGGCGCATTCGCAAATCGGAATTGCAGCGGCTATGTTTTATCTCGCTTCTTATGCATTGATGAACATCGGCGCATTTGCGGTTGTCAGTCATGTCGCTGCGCGGCACGAGAAATATGTCAGGATCGAGGATCTATCCGGACTCAGCCGGCGTGAGCCTGTAACCGCAGCGCTGCTCTCAATTTTCGTGTTTTCGCTCATCGGCGTCCCGCTGACGGGCGGCTTTTTCGCGAAACTCTACGTTTTTCAAGCGGCGCTCAACTCGCACCTCGTATGGCTGACCGTCCTCGGTCTGATCAATAGCGCGATTGCCGCCTACTACTATCTGAAAATCGTCGTTGCCATTTACATGCGCGAGCCGGGTGCGGCTGTTGCGGAGCTTCCGCCCCCATCATTCGGAGAACGAGCGGCCATTTGGGCCAGCGCTCTGGGTGTGCTGTTCCTCGGAATCTTTCCTTCGGCGCTATTGTCGTTTGCCACTGTATCGTCCGCTGCATTCCGCTGAGCGGACCGCTTTCTAAAAGAATCTCGTCAACTCGCCTATGCGCTCGACCCGTAGTAATCTTGGATGTTCGTCCGGAACGGCTTCGTGTTCGAGCCGCCAGGTACGAGGATGAGGCACATAAACTGCGCTCAGCCCAGCAGCAAGCGCCGGATTAATGTCGGACTTAGGAGAGTTGCCAATCATCCACGCGTGTTCCAAGCAGAATCCACGCTCGCGCGCCAACTGACGATAAGCCGGCGCATTTTTCTCTCGCACAATCGCGGCATGTTCAAAGAAACCCGCCAATCCGGATCGATCGATCTTTAACTTTTGCTCTTCCGGATCGCCTTTGGTGAAAAGCGTCAGATCGTGTCGTTGAGAAAGTTCCGCGATGGTATCTTCCACTCCCTCCAGCAATTCGATCGGCCGCTCGAGAATCGCATGTGCGAACTCCATGACGGCCTCGCGATCGCGCTCGGAGATGTCACGCTCAGCTAAGTGCTCATAACACTCGGCTAGATTGCGGGCGAAATTACGCGAGCCGTAGCCGTGAATCTTCGCATTTACGATCTCAATCTCATCTAAGACGGCTCGGATCTCGACCGGCGTCATCGACGAGTGCGCCAGATACGAGCAGAATTGATCGAAGGCGTCTTCGAAATAGATATTGTTCTCCCACAGCGTGTCGTCTGCGTCGAAAATCAAGTGTTGGCGCGTGAAGGCCACATGCTCCTACAAGCCCGCAACCTGTTTCGGATGGCCATTCAATGGCGCGACGCGCTTGGCCAGAGTGATCCGCTCGCGCTGCAAAGTGTAATCCGGCAGGACATTGACGAGAAATTCAAGTCGCTCGACTTCTGAGCGCAGCGCGAGAAGCGTCTGGCGCTTGTCCGAATCGGCAATAAATTGCGCTAGCTGAAAACTGAGTTGCGGGCCTTCGAGTTTTGGCTCAATGATAATCTCCGGCTTCTCGACTTCCCGCAAACGTTCATACGCTGCAATCGCTTTTCGGCGCAGTCCGGCCGGGACATCACTCGCCTCTTCATCATTGAAAAACTCGACTGCCGCGCGGAGATAGGCTTTCTCTTCGTCGAGCGATAAAACCTGGAAACGGCGATGTCCGACGGCAAGCAAATCGAGGCGTCCATCGGGGTAGCGCCGGAAAACCCGATCGACCGTCGCTGTGCATCCCACGTTAACGATCCCGTCTTCTTTCGCCAGCACAATCCCAAATTCGCCGTGAACCGGCATGACATCGCCCATCATCTCCTTATATCGATCTTCGAAGATGTGCAAGGGGAGCGGAGTTGCAGGCAAGAGCACAACAGACAGCGGGAATAAAGGCAGTAACTGCGCGCCCATTTCCCTATTATGTGCTCGATAATGTGCCCGAAACGGCGATATACTGTTGCCGTTGAGTCATGCTCCTTAAGCTAAAGCGCACTCCAGGGCTTTACCTTGTCGGGTTCATGGCTTGCGGGAAAACCACCATCGGGTACTCGCTCGCCGAGGAATTGGGGTGGTCATTCGTTGACATCGATCGTGAGATCGAAAACAGCGAAGGCAAGACGATCAGCCAAATCTTCAAGGAGCGCGGCGAATCTGCGTTTCGCGACCTCGAAACGGAACGAATCCGCGCGCGGGTCTCGCTGGTCGAATCGGGAAAACCCTGCGTTGTAGCCTTGGGCGGAGGCGCGTTCGTGCAGCCGCGCAATTGGGATTTGATCGAGAACAACGGCGTAACCGTTTGGCTGGATTGTCCATTTGAAACAATTCGCAAGCGTCTTGGAGATGACACAAGCCGCCCGCTAGCTGCTGATCGAAACGGTTTGGCACAACTGTACGAAGACCGCCGTCCGCTCTATAGCCGGGCGGATTTCCGGGTCGAGGTCGAGACTGAGAACATTCCTGAGGTTGTACAGAAAATTTTGCGGCTCCCGATATTCTGAACTGACGTGAAGTCAACGAGCCGCTTACGGCGCGATGCTATCGCGATCTTCCGTGCCGCGCTTGCCGCTGCGAACGCGGGCAATGCTGTTCGAAGGCATTTACAAATCCAGTCGGGTCAAGTTAAAGCGGGGAGCGTGCGTTTGCCGCTGAAGAATTCCGACCGCATTTTCTTGATCGGTGTTGGTAAAGCTGCAATCGAAATGGCGGCGAGCGTTAAGCAAGTCTTTGGCGCCACGCTCAGTGGTGGAACCGTGGTTACGAAACGGGGACACGCCACTCGACGGCTGCGAGGCATTGAGATCATCGAAGCCGGCCATCCCCTACCCGACCATGCAGGCGTCCAGGGATCTATCGCGATTCAGCAATTGCTTCGAGAACTGAACGCCCGCGATCTTCTCATCGTGGCGATTTCGGGCGGAGCTTCTGCCCTATTGCCTGCGCCGGCCGAGCGGATTACGCTTGAGGCCAAGCAACAAACGACAGATCTGCTGTTGAAAGCTGGCGCGACGATCCATGAGTTGAACGCGGTTCGCAAGCACATATCCACGTTGAAGGGCGGCCAACTGGCTTCGCTAGCTTATCCAGCAACTGTCGTCAGCCTCATACTTTCCGACGTGATCGGCGATCAGCTCGATGTGATTGGCTCCGGGCCAACCGCTCCCGATACTTCGACTTTTGGGGACGCCTTGAATGTGTTGCGAAAATTCGGGCTGATGCAGCGAGTCCCGCGAACCGTTCGCGAGCGCTTGGAGCAAGGGGCGCGCGGACAGATCGCCGAAACGCCGAAGCCCGGCGACCCCTTGTTCAAGCATGTGCACAATATCGTGGTTGGCAGCAATCGGCTCGCGCTTAAGGCTGCGGCTCTGGAAGCAAGAAGCCGAGGCTTTTGCCCGCTGATTCTGTCAAGCACGATCGAGGGTGAAACGCGAGAAGTCGCGCGAACCCACGCGCAGATTCTTCGCGAAGTTGCTTTGTCAGGCAATCCTGTGCGCCCCCCTGCGTGTATTCTTTCAGGCGGTGAGACCACCGTTACGGTTCGCGGCGGCGGGAGAGGCGGACGAAATCAGGAATTCGCTCTGGCCGCCGCTTTGGAGCTGGACGGCGCGCAGAATCTTCGCGTTTTGAGCGCGGGAACAGACGGAACTGACGGGCCTACCGATGCTGCGGGAGCAATCGCGACAGGAGATACGATCGAGCGGTCGCGCCGGTTGGGACTCGACGCCGCAAGACATCTCGCCGCGAATGATTCTTATCCGTTTTTGGACCGGCTAGGTGACTTAGTCAAGACCGGCCCCACAGGAACAAACGTCATGGACGTTCACGTTTTGCTGGCGGGTTAGCAGGGCGCTGCTCATAAAAGGTGAGCGAATTGTCGCCCTGTTTTAAAACGCGAGTCTTTTCGAGCGCACCGTACCGCTCCTCGAGCGCAATTCGCGACTCATGCTGCGCGATGACCAACGGGCAATTTGTTTGGGCCAGGGCGAGCAGGGAATTCGCGTATTCTCCTGCGTCCAAATAGGGCGGATCAACGAATGCAATATCGGAATCGTAGTTCCGCAGTAAAGCTGCCGCGCTGCCTCGAACAACAGTCGCTTCAGTTTCGATTTCTAAGGACCGCAAATTCTCCCGAATAACTCCCAGCGCCTGAGCATTCCGCTCGATAAAGAAAACACGTTTTGCGCCGCGGCTGAGAGCCTCGATTCCTACCGCTCCGCTGCCCGCGTACGCATCGAGAAAAACCTTCCCCTCGATTCGCGGCGCCAGTACATTGAAGAGCGCCTCACGGAGCCGGTCAGGTGTCGGACGAACCGTCACGCCGGGCACGCTCTTCAGCTTCCGGCTTCGAAAGCGGCCGGCAATGACCCTCAATCGTCAACCCACTTGAACGAGGCCATACCGTCGTTGCCAGTGTTCCTGAATATATTCGACTGCCGCGCGCAATTCCTTATTGGCCGCGCTAGCTTCGAGGCGGCTAGCCTCAATCAGGCGCTGCGCCTCACTTCTTGCTTTCTCGAGAATGTCGCTATCACGCAGCAGATCGGCTAATCGCAGGCCCGGAATACCCGATTGCTTCGTTCCGAAGAACTCACCGGGACCACGCAGCCGCATGTCCATTTCGGCAATATGAAAGCCGTCATTCGATTCAACGAGCGTTCGAATCCGCTCTCTAGCGATGTCACTCAGCTTGCCTGTAACGAGAATGCAATAGCTTTGATGCGGACCTCTGCCCACACGCCCACGCAGTTGATGAATTTGCGCGAGCCCAAAACGCTCCGCTTGCTCGATCACCATAACGGAAGCATTCGGTACGTCTACGCCGACCTCAATCACTGTCGTCGACACGAGAATTCTTGTGTCGCCGGATTGGAAGCTTCGCATCGCAGTGTCTTTCTCATCGGATGACAGCTTCCCGTGCAAGAGTCCCACGCGCAGATTCGGAAACACGTGCCGCGATAGATGCTCGTACATCTTCTCGGCCGCCTTGACCGCGGCAGTCTCCGTTTCCTCTACAACCGGATAGACGACATAAGCCTGCCGGCCTGCTTTGACCTGCTGCGCAAGAAAGTTGTAGACACCCTGAACTGCCGATTCCTGCACGTGTTTCGTCACAATCGGTTTCCTTCCCGGAGGCAATTCGTCGATCGTTGATACATCCAGATCTCCGTAGAGCGTCAGAGCCAGCGTCCGGGGTATCGGAGTAGCAGTCATGACAAGCACGTCAGGTTCTACCCCGCCCGCTTTTTTGAACAACTCCAGCCGCTGCATCACGCCAAACCGGTGCTGCTCATCGACGATCGCCAACCCAAGTTTTGCGAATTCGACATCGTGCTCGAGCAGCGCGTGCGTCCCAATAGCAACGTGAACTAAGCCCCGCCCGATCATCGATTTGATTTGCTGCTTCTCTCGCGGACTCGCGGACCCGCTGAGGGGCGCAACCACATAGCCCAGCGGCTCGAGCAAGCGTTTGAAATACCAGTAGTGCTGGGTCGCCAAGATTTCCGTCGGCGCGAGCACTGCCACCTGATAACCGTTCTCAATCGCGATAACGGCCGATTGCGCCGCCACGATCGTCTTCCCACTCCCGACATCACCGTGCAAAAGACGATGCATGGGATGCGGACGCTTCATGTCATCCGCGATCTCCTGCATAACGCGTCGCTGAGCCTGCGTCGGCTTGAACGGCAGCATTTTTTTGATCTGCTCGCGCGCCCTTTCAGTCACGGCGAATGCGATCCCTGCTGAAGTCCGCGCTTTGGTTTTCTTTAATGCGAGGCCGCACTCCAGCCAGAAGAACTCGTCGAAGATCAATCGAACTTGGGCGGGCGTCCGAAATTCGTTCAGCAACCGGACGTCTGCATTCTCCGGCGGCTCGTGCAGTTCGCGAATTGCAGACGCAAGATCCGGCAAACCGATGGAGTGGCGAACGCTCTCCGGAAGCTCGTCCGGCGGCATCACAATCTGCTTCAAAATCCGATGGATGACTCCGCGAATCCTGCGAGCCGAAAATTCCCCAACAGCTTCGTAGACCGGAATGATGCGGCCTGTATGCAGAATCTCCTCGCCTTCCTCGTCCGCGTGCAGAATCTCAATTTCCGGCTGAACGATAAGCGGATAGCCATTCTCGCGATCAAGCTCTACCTTCCCGAACAGAGCCATGCGCGCGTCCGGAACAATCGAATCCGCGAACCGCTCGCCATGGAACCATCGCGCGTGAAGCCTTGTGCCGCTTCCATCTTCAAGCGTGGCTTCGAGAAGCCGCGGCCCGCGCCGGAACCCGGAAAGCTTTGCACGGCTCACCCGAGCCAGCACCGCAGCCTTCTCGCCGGGAGCAAGCTGTGAAATCAGCTTTACGTTTCTGCGATCTTCGTAACGAAACGGCGGGTAATACAGCAGGTCAGAGACGGTTAACAGGCCCTTGCCCGCCAACAGCTCAGCGCGGACAGGTCCGATTCCTTTCACATACTGGAGAGGAGTGGAAAGGTCCAACCCCTTAGGGTAACGTTGCTGGACGAGCTATCGCGGCCTGATCGAAATAGCCTCTAACCGCACTTGCTCGCCTCGATTGGCAACATCGGATTCCTTTGCTTCCGGCTCTTCACCCGATGATTTCCGTACGGTGATGCTGCCGCGATCGGTCGTAAGCGTCAACTCCGGTCCGGTCCCGATCGCGCCCTCCAGCCGCGCTCCAGGCCCCTGCGCATGCTGCTTCAAAGCTTCGCCGAATTCATTTTCAATCTCGCCATGATCGGTGCTGGCCGTCAGCGCGAACGTGGCGGTCTCAGGCAATGCCACCTCGATATTCCCGGACCGCGTATGAACCATCATCTTCGCAAGCGGCAACCGCGCGGGTCTCAATTCGATATCGCTTTTGTCGGCCGTCAGCTCCAACCCGTTATTAAAGCCATCGAGCGTGATGTCCGTCGCATGCGCGTTCACCTTCACCGGGCCTATTAAATTCTGAGCGTTCAAACTGCCCCGGTCGAGCCTGATTTCACCGGGTACCTGCTCCGCGTCTATTTCCGTGCGGATATCTTGAACCCGGACCGGCCGCGCCAGCTCGCGCAACGAGAGTGTCCCATCGTAATCGCCATTGATAGTAACTTGACCCGCGATTTTCTCCAGCTCGACATCGCTGCCATGCCCGCGCAAATCAACGGCGCCCCTGATGTTCGTGCATCGCACCAAATCGCTGCGGCGGGTATCGACTTTTACATTTCCACCGATATCCGTCAGACGCACGCCGCTGTTTTGGCTGCTGATGTCGACATCTCCGGAAATAGAAGAAACATCGAAATCTCCCGCCATGCCGGTCGCTTCAATGCTCGCGTCCTTCGGAACGGAAAGGTCGAGGTCTGTCGTGATGGTCCCCTTGGAATCAGGCGCGCTCTGATTGCACCGGATGGTTACAGTGTTTCCTTGGACAACAACATCCACCGGCGTCTTCTGATCAGCTCGCTCAGCCTCGCGAGGATCCATCGTTCGAATGATCTTGTGACCGTTTAGCACAACGTCAGTCCCTTCGTTGCCGGTGATCTTCGCATCGCCCCGAAACGTTTCGATCACAATGTGTGGCGCATTGCCGACTGTCTTCTGCACGCTGTTGATCTGATATTGATGCTCTTGGCCAAACACTTCGATTCCGGGCTCGAACCCAACACGCCGCCACCAATTATCCGGACGCCGGACTTCATAGGTTGCGAATCCGGCAAAGCAGATCAAGACAACCAAAAACCATCCACCGGCCGAAATACCGCTCACTGGCAACGCTCGGCCGCGCAGCGCGCGAACCGAAATCTCGACCACCTGAAGAACGCCCCAGAGGATCAGAAGGTAGGGCCAGTATTGCCCAACCATATCCGCAATCGGAAAAACCGGCGAGATTTCGTGAATGAGAAACAGAGCCCCAATCGCGATCAGAATCAACGGTGCGGCGATAGAGCCTCTTCTCATGGCAGCGGACCTCTCACGGGCGAAGTAGGCATCAAGAGCCGCTCAATCAGCTTCAAAATGCCGATCATGATGATGATGAGCGGCCAGGTTCGCGAAAAATTTATGACTCCCGCCTGATGTATCGCGAACAAAACACCGATCGTGATCAGCAAAATGGGCCCGCGAATTGCCTGCGCAAATAACGCTCGCCTGTTCATCAACGCCCTCCCACTACCGTGTTGTGCGGCGCGCTTCCAGGCTGGCTGGAAGACTGGGAACCGGGCGGTAGTTCTGCGTGGCGCGTCATCCGCGAGTACAACAGATATACGCCGACCGCGATGAGGATCACGGGCCAGAACCGGCCGACTTGTTCAAAGTCGATCATGTGCAAGGAATCCAAAAGGAACAGCACGCCGATGAGGATAAGAACGATGGGACCGATCGGCGCGCGGTCCGCATACCGGCTCCTTGGCAACAGACTCGACCACTCGTCAACCCGCATTCCCATCTGTCGTTTCTTGGCGGTGTGATAAGCCTCGAACGGCATGTAGAAGTAGAACGCAGCCACGATCATGCCCATGAGCGGCTCGCCATTGCCATGGCTTGCCAAAGTCACGAGCACTCCGAATATGCCCGCGTGAACCAGCCCCTTGAGATATTGGCCGTTGTAGATGGCTCCCACTCCGGGGATTAAGCCAAGCAGAAATGCGAGTCCAGGCGAAGTTTGCACCGCCGGGGCCGGAGGAGGCACGGCTGCTGGCGGGGGCTGTACGTAGGGATTGGCTGTCGAAGCGGCGCCTGCCTGGCCCGACGCTCCTGCGAAAGTCTCAGCTGGGTTCGAATAAACAGGCACGGGTAAATGCTCCTCGCAAAAAACAGTTCCTTCAGCCGGCCGCTGGCAAGCAGCGCATAATGGCCTGCCGCACGTCCGGCAAAATGCCACGGCAGGTGTTTCGGTGTGTAAATAGCAGTTCATTTCTTCTTCTCCCCCTGATACTTCCCGGTTTGGTTTGGCGCCTCGCGCCCGTCGGGACGATTCGTGGTCCCGTTCTGAGAGCTTTTTCGCGGCTGCGGTGAGCGCGCGGTTTCCTGCTGCGCCTCGATATCCTTCAACCGGCTCTCGATTCGATAGATGAATCGAATATTTTCGTAATACTTGACGGCCCGATCCTTGGTTCTCATGACCTTGTCCTCAACTCCGTCCCAGATTCTGACCGGACTGAGATCTGCCGCCTGGATGCGCTGTACTTGCACGCCCGTGCAGCGCTGCAGCATCGCGAACGACAAAATGGTCATCGCCATGCCCATGGCAAATCTCGGCCGCAACAAAGGCTGCAACCATTGGACGGAAAACTTCGCCCAGATTCCTTCCATCTCGAACGGGTGCCGCGTTCGACCGACGGGCGCTTGATATGCAATCCGCGTGATTAGTTCCGGTGGGGCCTGTACAGGCTCCGCTCGCTTCAAGAACGCAAGCCCGCCATTCACCTCGCCCAGGAACTCTCGGCATGCAGGGCACGACGCCGAATGCTGTTCGAGCGCGGCGCGATCCGAGGCTGGCAGAACGCCATCGATGTAGTCGGCCAGTAGAGTTTCAAACTCCGTGCAATTCATGGCACCCCTACACGCTTACCCGATTCCGCCGCAGTACACGGGCCAACTCAGCCCGGCCCCGGTTTAGCCTCGACTTTACCGTACCTTCGGGCACGTCGAGTACCTTGGCGATTTCACGATACTCCAGTTCTTCCAAATCGCGTAAAATAACTGTTTCCCGCAGCTCCGGCGACAGCTTCTGTAACGCGGCTTGCAGCAGTTCTCCAGCTTCCCGTCCCGCTAACAGCCCTTCTGTTCGGGAATATTGTCCCGTTCTGCTTTCAACGTTCGATAACTTGTCCTCGAGCGGGTCTGTCACGCGATCCTGCTTGGTCCGGCGATAATGATCGACCAGCAAATTCCTTGTCAATCTCGTCAGCCATACTGTAAAATTTCCTTCGCCCGCCCGGAAGCTGCTCAAGCTCTTAAATATCCGCAGAAAGACTTCCTGAGTTAAATCCTGGGCCTCGCTCTCTTTATTCGTGAAGCGGTACGCGATGGCATAGACACGCCGGGTATGCGTCCTTACCAGTTCATCCCAGGCGGCCTGTTCTCCGCGCAAGCAGCGCTCCACCAAACTCGTTTCAGCGTCCAAACGTCGTACTCGTCCTGCGGCATCGGCACCTGCCCACTTCCAAGGTGCGCTTATCGCTTTCGAGCTTAACGAAGTTCCCTGGCAGAGCGAAAGGCAGGTGGCCGCAGCGGCTGACATTCAGGTTCCCCCAAGCCCTGCGGGTCGGGTCGCCCGAGTCAAAATGCTCTAAGCTAGATCCGCATTGGCCTGACGTCTTGGTAAACGAGAAAAAGCTCTCAAAAGTTCGGCCCTCGTGGATGCTAATAGAGGAGGCCCGCGTGACCTGCCCATTTTGCGGCCATCGTGAAGATAGGGTAATCGACTCCCGGGAGAGCAAGGAAGGCGAGTCCATCCGCCGCCGCCGGCAATGCCTCGCCTGCGAGCGCCGCTTTACTACCTACGAACGTTGCGACGAAGTCCCCTATATGGTCATCAAAAAAGACGGGAGGCGTGAGCAGTTTGACAGGCAAAAGGTGCTCAATGGCCTGCTTAGGGCCTGTGAAAAGCGCCCGGTTAGCATGGCCCGTTTGGCTGAGCTTGTCGACGAGGTAGAATCGCTTCTGCTGGAGACTTCAGACCGCGAATTGGCAACCACCCTAATTGGCGAGAAGCTTATGGAGCGGCTTCGTTCTTTAGACAAAATCGCTTACGTGAGATTTGCTTCCGTTTACAGGGACTTTCAAGATGTCGAAGAATTCTTGCGGGAACTGAAAACCTAATCCCCTCCGGCGAAGTCTAAACAGGTAAGAGGGCCGGCTCGGATCGATTCCCCATGCCCGTCTGCGGGATGACTGGGAATAGTACATATCTTTTGTGTAACCAATCACTTCGGCCAACATCTTTTCTAATGGGGGCTGATTTCAATCGGAAAAAAGAGTATAATAGGTGCGCACATTAGGCCCCAACTTTCGCACTTACATCCGGCTTCGCAACGGACGTTTGCGAAACACTATTCAACTTTTTGATAGGAGAGGCTTGCCTCGCTTGTCGGCGCGTTTAGGGGTCACGTGTCCGGCTTTGCGAGTAGAGGTGACTAGGTAGGGTGGATCAATTCGAGGATCAATTTTTAGCTGATGGACATGAGCCGTTAGGGCTTCCTTTCGCCGACGAGGAAGCTAACTTCTTCCATCCCGAGGAAGTTCAGGACGGCGAAGATTTCCATGGCGTTCAGCCGGTTGAGGAGTCGATTTATACCGATGACCCGGTACGCGTGTATCTGCGCGAAATGGGCTCGGTTCCGCTCTTGACCCGGGAAGGCGAAGTCAGCCTGGCGCGCAAGATGGAGCGCGGCAAGCTGCGCATGCAGAAAGCGATCAGCCGCTCTCCCGTCATCCAAACTGTCGTTCTCGAGTTTGCCGAGCTAATCCGAAAAGGCGCCGAGGATCTCGATAGCTACGTCGATTTTGCTCCCACCGATATCGAAGAAGGCAGCGCGGCCGATCTGAAGCGGCGCGCCGAAACTAACGAATTATTCATGGAGTATCTCTCCGCGCACAAGAAACTCCTGCAAACCATTGATAAACACGCGAACATTCCAGCCGCGAATAAGAAGCTTCGCAAGCGATGGGCCGGTAAGGTTGTACGCGCCCGGGTTGAGCTTTCTCTCGCGCTCCGCGCCATTCCGTTCAACATGGCCCGCTGGAAGGAATTCGTGCGAGCCATCGAGAAGACGGCCGAGGAAATGTCGATTCTCGAAGCCGAGATCAGAAAGCTCGAGAACCGCAATTCCGCCTCAGCGCAGATGCGCGTCAAAGAGCTACGCCGCGACCTCAAGAAAAAGGAAGGGGAGGCAGGCGCGGCGCTTCACGACCTGCGGCACAGCTTGTCCATCATCCGCCACGGAGAAATCGAAGCCGAGCGCGCAAAAAAAGATCTGGTCGAAGCGAACCTTCGCTTGGTCGTTTCCGTCGCCAAGAAATATGTAAACCGCGGGCTGCATCTCCTCGATCTCATCCAGGAAGGAAACATCGGCCTCATGCGCGCTGCGGACAAGTTCGAATACCGCCGCGGCTACAAGTTTTCGACGTACGCGACCTGGTGGATCCGCCAAGCCATTACTCGCGCAATTGCCGACCAATCCCGCACGATTCGTATTCCCGTTCACATGAACGAGAGTATGAACAAGTTCCTGCGCGCTACGCGTGAGCTTGAAAAGGAGCTCGGCCGCGTTCCGACCAACGAAGAGATCAGCCGGCGCATGGACATCCCGGTCGAGAAGGTCCAGAAGCTAAAGACCATCTCGCGCGATCCCGTGTCGCTCGAAACTCCTGTCGGCCGCGACGGCGAATCCGCTCTTGGTGATCTCATCGAGGACCGCTGGGTTGGCTCGCCGGTCGATGCGGTCATCGATTCCAACGTTCGCGATGAAACGGCGAACATCCTGAAGACCCTTTCGCCCAAAGAAGAGAAGGTCATCCGGCTCCGCTTCGGCATCGGCTGTGAGCGCGAGCATACGCTTGAAGAAATCGGACAGGAGTTCGACGTCACGCGCGAGCGCATCCGCCAGATCGAGGCCAAAGCCCTCCGCCAGCTCCGTTCTCCCGATCGCGCCCGGCATCTCCGAGCGTTGTTAGCCGCGCGTTAGGCGCTCCGCCGTTCGCACCCTTCGGGCATCCCAATTGGCGACTCATCAGTCCCTTCCGCTCAAATCCCTTCCGGATATTGGAATCCGGCGCCATATTTCTTCCAGAATCGGTACGGTTAGACGCGGGTTAGAGATCTAAACCGGTTTGTTATCAGCGCGTGAGGGGTTGGTCCTCGGATTGCCCTCTTCGAAAATTGAGTTTCCCGGCACTTGGGGGCCGGGAGTGCCCCCGCCGTTGGCGGTGTGGCAGATTTTCCGAGGGAGATACATGAGATTTTTCACAGCTCGCTTACTTTTGTTGCTGGCCGTCTCACTTTTGATCGCTGTGCCCGTCTTCGCACAGTTGACTAGTGGCAACATTACAGGAGTCGTCTACGATCAGACTGGGGCTACGGTCCCGGGCGCGACCGTAATCGCTCATAACGACGCGACCGGCGTGGAAAACACGACGACATCAACTGGGGCCGGCGATTACCGCTTTGAGAACTTGCCAGTCGGAACATACACGATTAACGTCAATGCCTCTGGATTTACGAAAACGGAAGTTAAGAATATTAAAGTCGAGCTCAACGTCACGGTCACGACCAACGTAACCCTGCGCATCGGGCAAGCGACAACCAGCGTGGAAGTGACCGAATCTGCAGTCGCGATCGACACTACTACCGCCCAGATCCAAACAACTTTCGAGACCAAGCAGATCACTGACCTTCCGGTCACCGCGACGGGCTCGGGCGTGCTCAACCTCTCTTTGTTGAGCCCCGGCGTCTCGACGAGTGGAACGGTGGGTGTTGGTACCGGGCCTTCAGTTGGAGGGCAGCGTCCCCGAAACAATAACTTCACCGTTGAAGGAATCGACAATAATAGCGGAGCGGTGACAGGGCCGCTGGTTAGCATCCCCAACGACGCAGTCGCGGAGTTCAGCTCTTTACAGAATCAGTATTCGCCGGACTTCGGCCATTCTTCAGGAGGCCAGTTCAACACCATCGTGAAGAGCGGAACAAATGCATTCCACGGCTCGCTATACGAGTATTTCCAGAATCGCGATCTCAACGCGGCAGATACGCTTTCGGTCGTTGATCAAGCGCCGCTGCATCCTCGCTTCGACAACAATCGTTTCGGCGGGACCTTCGGTGGTCCGATTAAACGCAACAAGTTATTCTTCTTTGTGAATTACGAGTACAATCCGGTCGGCGCGGCGGCTCTTCCGGGCATCGTTTACGCTCCCACCGCTGCCGGATACGCCACAATCGCGGCTAACCCGAACGTGAACCAAACCAACCTGTCGATTTTGCAAAAGTACCTAGGCACTGCGCCTGCAGCCGCACCGCCCTCGGTGGGATATCCGCTGCTCGGAACTTTTGCTCAGGGACCGCAATACGCCTTGCCGGCGCCATCAGGCACGCCCATTCAAATCGGCCAGATTTCGTTCCTAGGGCCGAACTACACCAACAACGAAGCTGGGGTCGCCTCGATTGACTACAACATATCGGACAGCGACTCCTTGCGCGGAAGGTTCGTTCTGAACCGAACCGGCGCCGTCAACCCCGGCGCCCAATTGCCGGTGTTCTACACGATCGTTCCGGTGAACAGTTATCTGTTCACTGTGTCGGAATATCACAACTTCACCCCGACCGTCATCAACGAGCTTCGCCTCGGCTACAACCGCAATGCGCAAGTCGAGGGAGCGGGTAATTTCACATTCCCCGGACTTGACCAGTTCCCGAATCTGGTGTTCGGCGATTTGGGCGGCGTGCAGCTCGGCCCGAACGGAAACTTTCCCCAGTTTGGCTACCAGAATACATACGAGCTTGCCGAAAATGTGACCTGGACCAAGGGAGCGCATAGCTTCAAATTCGGTTTCGACGGCATTCACCTCGTCAACCCGCAAAGCTTCACGCAGCGTTCTCGCGGCGATTACGAATACACTTACCTGAGTGACTATTTGCTTGATTTCACTCCCGATTTCGCGCAGCGTTCCGCCGGAAACCCAATTTATTGGGGTAACCGTTACCTACTCGGCTGGTATGGAAACGACAGTTGGAAAATTCGTCCCAATCTAACGATCAATCTGGGACTACGCTACGAATATCAGACCGTTCCCGCTGGAGAGCAACAGCAATCGTTGAACTCTCTAGCAAGCGTTCCCGGCCTGATCGTGTTCAATACTCCTCGCGCGCAAAAGGATAACTTCATGCCGCGAGTCGGGTTTGCATACTCTCCAGGGACAAGTGGCAAGACCTCAGTACGCGCCGGCTTCGGTATAAATTACGATGTTCTCTTCGACAACCTGGGGTTATTGACGCTACCACCGGAATTGTCGACAACGCAGGACGTATCCGCAAACGGGCTTCCCCATTTTCTAGCAAACGGTGGCTTGCCGCCAACCGGCCCATCCCCGAACTTCACGCCGGCCGAAGCACGCGCCGCGACGTCCGGCTTCGTTCCGAATCTGCAGCAGCGGCCCAAGTCCTACCAGTGGAACATCGGTATTCAGCATGAATTCGGCGGGAATTATGTCTTTGAAACGCGCTACCTAGGCACGCGTGGAACAGATCTGGACGTGCAAGATCAGCTTGACCGTCAGCCCGTTGTGAACGCCGCGAATGCGTTGCCCGTCTTCTGGACGGCACCGAGCCAAGCGACTCTCAATTCGCTGCCCAACACCCTGGCTGCGCTGACCGCAGCTTATGATGCTGGTGGGTTTATTGTGCCGGCTTACGCGAATGCCGGTTTTGGACGGATTATCACTTCCTACCAGCCGTATGGCAATTCCATTTATCACGGCTGGGCCAATCAACTAACGCGCCGCTTCAACAATGGTTTGCAATTCGTGGGGTCCTACACGTGGAGCCACGCTATCGACGACTCCACAGCAGACGTCTTCTCTACGGTCACGACGCCCCGCAGGCCGGAGGATTCGCAGAACCTGCGCCTCGATCGTTCCAGTTCAGCTCTCGATCACCGGCAGCGGTTCAGCCTGGAGATGCTCTACGACGTGCCATTCTTTAAGCACTCCAACTGGTTGCTCCGTAACGTGCTTGGAGGTTGGGAACTCGCGCCTATCTACACTTATCAAAGCGGCACACTCTGGACACCGCAGAGTGCTGTCGATTCCAACCTGAACGGCGATCACTGGCCGGATCGGACTATTGTGAATCCGAATGGCGGTGACCCGACAATTGGAAGCGGCGTAACTCCGCTGATGAACAGCACCGGTGACACGGTTGGCTTCCTCGTGACTAACCCGGCTGCTCGCTACGCGGAAGCTCCTCGCGGAACGCTTGCGACTGGCGGACGCAACACGGAACAGTTCAATCCCATTAATGACGTCGATGTCACAGCGGCCAAACGCTTCAATTTCACGGAGCGTATGTCGCTCGAATTCTCGGCCAGAATCTTCAACGTCCTCAACCACCCGCAATATACCGGTGGACTCCTGAATGATGTGGCGCCGATTGGTTACACGGGCGGCAATAGTCTGCTCTTCACAGAACCGGAGTCACCTCTCTTTTATCAACTGAAGCAGGTCTTCTCGAGCAATCCGCGCGGGATGGTTTTGGCACTCAAGTTCCTCTTTTAGAGCCTCGGGGGTCGAGTCACAGCAACTGGGGAGCCTTCGGGCTCCCCTTTTTCTTTCTTAGCCCCATCCATTCCGACCTACATCTCGGCCCTTCCCAATTCTTATCAGTCCATCTGGGCAGGTTAGACGAGCGTTAGAAGCCGGTTAGAAGTAGGGCACCACACACTCCCGCACCTCTTCCAAAATCAGTACTGTCAGAAGTTCGCCAGAAATGTCCGTCACTTTTATTTCAGTGGCTTAGTAAGTTGGCCCCAAGATTGCCCGCCTAACAGCGATCTCAAGCCCAGGTTTGCGCCTGAGTCCGAGCTAAATAGCTTCTGACTGCTGGGACTGAGATGCCGAAAATACAAAGCATTCACTCATTTTTGGGGGTATTTAATGTCTCGATCAATGCGAAGTAATTTGTTGCGCCTGTTCTTTGCTCTGTTTGCAGTTAGCTGTCTGATTTGGTCTCAGGAAGAAACGGGGCAAATCACAGGAACTGTGACGGACCCGACCGGCGCTGTCGTAGGAAGCGCAAACGTCAAAGTAGTGAGCACCAGCACGGATGCTACACGTACGACGACAACATCGGCTGCAGGCGATTTCGCAGTTACCAATCTATTGCCCGGCGAATACGCGGTCACAGTCGACGCGCCGGGATTTGCAACGTTCAAGCAAAATGTAATCGTTACTGTCGGATCGAAGACCGGTCTCGACATCAAGTTACAGATCGGACAGACCGGCACAGTTGTACAGGTCAGCGAGTCCGCCGCTCGGGTTAATACCGAAACGCAAACGCTGAGCCAAACGATTTCCACGCAGGATATCGCCCATTTACCGACGATTAGCCGGAATCCCTACGACCTTGTCAAAACGATCGGAAATGTATCTGATTCCGATCCGGGGCAGCGCGGCGTCGGAGTTGCAATCAACGGTCAGCGCTCCAGTTCGACGAGCATTCTGCTGGATGGAGTCTCAAACAGCAACGCTTTCGACACAACGGTGGCG